>Ga0214923_10000519_pt1 | contig 58306 bp, 34 predicted proteins | sample LL1510_MetaG_FD_177993 | JGI IMG/M metagenome (GOLD analysis project Ga0214923, IMG submission 177993) | Freshwater microbial communities from Lake Lanier, Atlanta, Georgia, United States - LL-1510 | ecosystem: Environmental > Aquatic > Freshwater > Lake | place: USA: Georgia | collected...
CACAACGGCCGGTTTCATCTGGCCGACGGGTCGCCCGCCCGCGCCCCCATTTGTCGGGGCTTGGCCACCTATCCGCTTGAGGAGCGGGGCGGGAGGCTCTGGCTGAATGTCCTCCAACCCGGCGGGGCTGGAGCCAGGCAACAAACGACCCTGCGATTTCGGGTCGTCAGCAACCGGAACGTGGCCACCTTCATCAAAGAGCTGGTCCTCGAACCGGTAGAGGTCTCTGCCAGGGTTGATTTTACTCCGGGTGACTACCTGCAGATCGAGATTCCCGCTTACGATCGCATCCGCTTCCGGGACTTCGATATTGCTGAGCCTTTCGCCTCGGTCTGGCGCCATAAGCACGTCTTCGATCTGGAGGTCACCAACCCCGTGTCCGGCAAGCGCAATAACTACTCGCTGGCCTCGAATCCAAAAGGGGAGCGCATCCTCCGCTTCAATGTCCGCATCGCCACGCCCCCGCCCGGGCAGGATTGCCCTCCCGGCGTTGGCTCCTCCTATGTGTTCAGTTTGCGACCGGGGGACGAAGTCACGGCGATCGGACCTTTCGGAGATTTCCATATCAAGCCGACGCAGAAGGAGATGGTTTACATCGGAGGCGGGGCGGGAATGGCGCCGCTCCGGGCCCATCTGAGTCACTTGCTGGAGTCGGAAAAATCGGCGCGGAAGATCAGCTACTGGTATGGGGCCCGGTCGAGGCAGGAACTCTACTATCAGGAATATTTCCAGCAGCTGGCGGTCAGGCACGGGAATTTCAGCTTCCACCTGGCGCTTTCCTCGCCCTTGCCGGAGGATCGTTGGGACGGCCCGGCGGGATTCATTCATGAGGTTGTACTCGACCATTACCTTCGTCACCATCCGGACGTGCGCGCCGTCGAATTTTACCTCTGTGGGCCCCCGATGATGGTGAAGGCTTGCCGCAAGATGCTGGCGGAGATCGGGGTGTCGCCATCCCAGATTGCCTGCGACGAGTTTTGAGGCGGCCTTTTTACCTGAACGACGGTTCGGGCGGTGCCCCCAAGCTTCGGGTGTTCTTGAATCTCGACAACTTGGTCGGCCTGCGCCAAGGCTCGCAGTGGAAGGAGACAAAGAAGGAAAGGATCCTGGAACAGCTGGCGGCGGATGGTTTTGAAGGTGTTCAACTGACGCAAGACGGATCCTTGGCGCCCGGTGCACTTCCCCACTGCGGACTTGGCCGGATCAATCAACCCCAGGAGGCGTTGTCTTTGGCTGAAAAGCATGCGACGCGCGGAGATCTTTGCCTAACCGTCCATGTCGGCTGGGGGATCGAGGATGACGAGGATGTCTTCCGCTTGGTTGAGGCCATTTTGGCTGCCTCGGAAAAAGCCCGGTTGCCCATTTTTATCGAAACCCATCGCGCCACGATCACCCAGGACATGTGGCGCACGGTGCAGATCACCAAGCGGTTCCCCGAGGTGCTCTTCAACGGGGATTTTAGTCACTACTACTGCGGGCAGGAGATGGTTTACGGAGGGCTGGAGAAGAAGATCGAGTTCCTGAAACCCATCTTTGACCGGGTCGGCTTCATGCATGGGAGGATTGCGAGCCCCGGGCAGATGCAGGTGCCCATTGATGAGGGGATCTCACGTCCGGCGGCGGCCGTTGGGGTGGTGGACTACTTCGCCGACTTTCGAACCCTCTGGAAGCGGGCGATGAAGGGGTTTCTGGATCATGCGGAACGCGGGGACGTGTTGATCTTTGCGCCGGAGCTGCTTGACGGAACCCACTACTACGCCCGGCTCTTTCCGGGTCCGGACGGAAAAATGACGGAGGAGTCCGATCGGTACGCGCAAGCGCTTCTTTACGCCAAAATTGCACGGAGGTTGTTTCAGGAGGCTTCCGCAGCACGCTGAAGGCTTGTTGCGGATCGGTCGAACAATCCTTTCCTTCGTAATTTTGGGTTCGGTTAAGTTACGTTTGGATCCTAGGGGGTTCTGATGGAGTCCGTGCTGTTTATGTCAGAAAAAGTGAAATAAAAAACCATTCATACCAAGGACGTTTTGGCAACGGCTGAAAAGGCGTGTTTTGGTCATAAAAATCATAAAAAAATACGAAAACATAATATGTAAAACGTTCCTCAGCAATTAATACCATATTGTGCTATACAATGGCAAAAACGTGCTAGACCAAGTTCCCATGTGGCGTGCTACCAATTACGGCACATTGGCTATTTCTCGCACCAAAATGCTTGCCCGTAAGCCGAACGAGTGGAGGCTGTCTCCCAGGGGAGACTCTGCGAGGATCCGTCCCCTCAAATTTGAGCGTGAGCTGGTATTTCCAGACCGGCATTTCCCGCTGGATGTTTTCTTCTTGGAGGAACATCCCGATTACCCGCTGCACATTCATGATTTCACTGTGATCGTCATCGTCACGCGGGGTCACGGGATCAACATCATCGGGAAAGAGGAGTTTCCGATTAAAGCGGGTGATGTTTTTGTGCATCACGGTTCGCGCCCTCACGGGTACCGTGCCACGGAGCACCTGGGCCTGATCAACATCATCTTTGACCAGTCGCTCCTGCAAAGGGTGCGCTTCGATGTGACGGCTCTGCCCGGATACCAGTCGCTTTTTGTGGTTGAACCGGCGATGTTGAAAGAGGGGCACTCCGCCAGGCATCTCACGCTGCCGATGGACGAATTGAGCAAGGTAAAAGAATTGGCGGAGGCGATGGAGAAAGAGATATGTGGGGATTTGCCCAGGCGGGGGGCGGTCCGGTTCGAGGAGCGTCATCGCACAAAGGCCGGAAACTTGTCGGTCCGGCGGGCTCCGGACGGCCACCGGTTCATGGCCATGACCTATTTCATGGCCTTGGTGGGGTTGCTGTCGCGGGCTTATCACGTCAAACCCACGGTCGAATCGGGGAGGATCATGAAGATTGGCCAGGTCATCGCCCACATGGAGAGTCACTTTGATGAAAACCTGAAAATTCCGGCTTTGGCTAAAATGGTGGGGATGTCCGACCGGAACTTTTACCGCTTTTTCCACCGGGTGAAGGGGGAGAGTCCTCTCGCCTACCTGCAGAGGCTGAGGGTCGCCAAAGGCGCCCGCATCCTGCAGACCAGCGACAAGAGCGTCTCCGAGGCGGCGTTGGAGTGTGGTTTCAACGACAGCAACTACTTTGCGCGGCAGTTCCGGCGCATCCTCGGGGTTTCTCCGAGACAGTTTCAAAACGGGAAGGGAACCTCGGCCCCGTCCGCCTGAGGCGGTCTGGATTTCGGCGGAATGGTGCTGATTTATGGCGAGACCATTGCAGAATCGCCCCGATCGTTTGCTAGGATAAAAGATATGATTGCCTCCCGCCGCCCAACCCCGTCGACCGTCCCGGCCAAGGGAAGGGAAAAAGATTTCACCGTGGCAGTTTACTACTTTGGTAACTACCACCCAGGGGATCCCCGGAACGAGGTCCAGAAGGGCAGGGGGTGGACGGAGTGGGAGCTGGTCAAGGCTGCGAAGCCCCGTTTCCCCGGGCATCAGCAACCCAAGGTGCCGCTCTGGGGATACGAGGATGAGTCGGACCCGAAGGTGATGGAGCGGAAGATCGCGGCGGCCGCCGACCACGGCATCGATGTTTTTCTCTTCGACTGGTACCACTACAACGATGGGCCGTTCCTAGACCGGCCGCTGGACCTGGGCTTTCTAGGGGCGGCCAATTGTGACCGCCTGAAGTTCGCCTTGATGTGGGCCAACCACGACTGGGTGGAAATCTTTCCCGCCCGCCGCGGGGTGCCGGGTGAGGTTCTTTATCCCGGGGTGGTAACTCCAGCCGGCTTTTCAAAGATTTGCGACCAGGTCATCGAAAAATATTTTTTGCATCCGTCCTACTGGAAAGTCGATGGGAAGCCCTATTTCTCCTTCTATGACCTTTCCAAGTTGCTGGCTGGATTTCCCTCACTGACGGACGCCCGGGCGGCGCTGGATGAGTTCCGTGCCAAGACCCGTCGGGCCGGTTTTTCCGATCTGCACCTCAACGCGGTCGTCTGGGGCAAGACGGTGATGCCTTGGCAGGAGACGCCGGCCGACCCGGCCCGGGTGGTCCGCGAACTGGGCTTTGATTCCGTGACCTCCTATGTTTGGATTCATCATGCGGAGATGCCGGACGAGCAGACCGATTTTACCAAGGTGCGTGATGAGTATTTCCAGCACTGGGACAAAATGAAGAGGGATTTTTCGGAGCCGTACTACCCGAATGTCTCGATGGGTTGGGACAGCACCCCGCGGACGCACGGGGACGACGGGTTCGGAAATTTCGGCTACCCTTTCACCCATGTGATCAGCGGCAACACGCCCGGGCGTTTCCGCGAGGCCTTGGAAAAGACGAAGGAACGCCTCATGCAGGAGCCCGCCCCCCACCGTATCCTCAACATCAACAGCTGGAATGAGTGGACGGAGGGAAGTTATCTGGAGCCGGACACGGTCCACGGGATGAAATATCTTGAGGCGGTCCGGGATGTTTTTGGCACTGCCGGCCGGAAACAGCCGGGAAATGCTCGTCGAAAAAAAACTCCGGAGGTGAAGGTGTTGGTGGAAGAATGATGCCTGTCTCTGGAGATCGGATCCGTGAAATCCTGGATCCGGTCCGGTTTCAACTTCGAGAGGGTGAGGCCATGATCCGGTTTTCCCTGCGCACCCCTCCCATGGGAGGGGCGATCCATTCATGAAGGCCCTCACCACGAATTCGAAGCCGCGCATTTCTTCTTGGCGTCTGCTGGGCTACGCCCTCGGTGATGGGGCCAGCTGCATTGCCTTTGCGGGCGTGGCCAACTTCGCCCTCCTTTACTATACCTCCGTGCTCGGTCTCGGGGCCGGCATGGCGGGATTAGCCCTGAGCATCTCCGTTTTTTACGACGCCATCACCGATCCCCTCATGGGACACATCTCCGACAACACCCGCTCCCGCTGGGGCCGACGGTTGCCTTACGTGCTCGTGGGCGGGCTGCTGCTGGCGCCGGCTTTCTTTTCGATCTGGATCCTGCCTCCGGGCAGTTGGCCCACCTGGTTGCTCTTCATGATGGCGGTGATGTCCAATCTTTTGATGCGCACGGCCGTGACCATTTTTGGTGTGCCTTATGTGGCCATGGGTTTCGAATTGTGCCCGGACTACGAGGATCGCTCCCGTCTGCAGGGGATCCGCAGCGCCTTCTTCATGGTCATCAACCTTCTCTTTGGTGGCTGCGCCTGGATTCTCTTTTTTCGCGACCGGACCGGCCCCGCTGGTGAGCGGATCGACGGGTCGACCATTGCGGCCAACTACGCAACAATGGGAACGGTCTTGACGGTCACCATCGTGCTGCTGGTTTTGGCCTGCACCTGGTTCAACCGGGACCTCGCCCAGGACACCCGGAAGGAAAAGCTGGAGGGAAACTCGCTCCAAAGCTTCTGGGCCGACTTCAGTCAGATTCTGAGCGACCGGCTGGCTTGGTATGTTTTCGGCTTCTTCTCCATTGCCATGTTCGGGTTTCTCTTCGTCTCCCAGCTGCAGATGTTCGTCTACGTCTTCTTCATGGAGTTCCGGCCGGAGGAGAAAACCATCGTTCATGGAGGCGGCATGGTGGCGGCCGGCCTCGGGGCCCTCTTTCAGGGTAGGGTCACCCAATGGTTTGATAAAAAAGCCGCCGGCTATGTGGGCATGGGGATCGGCATCTTCGGCGGACTCTGGCTCCTTCTGGTATTCACCTGGCTGGGGCTGGCTCCGCGGGCCGAGGGTTCGGTGGCCGGCTGGAATCTCCCTGTGGGGCTGATGCTCTTTGCCTTGGGTCAATGGATGTGGTGGTTCGGTTCCGGCATGCTGGGGCCGGTTTCCATGTCGATGATCGCCGATATTTCCGAGATTCATTACCTACGGAGCGGGGTGCGCAAGGACGGCGGCTACAGCTCGATCTTCAGTTTTCTGCAAAAGGCCGCGCAGTCCGTGGGGCTCCTGATCAGCGGCTGGCTGATTGCCGGGGCCGGGATCGTTTCCGGGGCGGATCTCCAGGCGCCCGACGCGGTCCACCGGATCACCGTCATAACCTTCGCCATTGGACCCGTTCTGATGGCCTTGTCGTTTCTCGTTTTCCGGGAGTACCCGGTGACCCGGGAATCCCTGCGTGCCATGGAGCAAAAATCCGGGCGAAGGGTCTGAGCACCCCCGGCGTTGAGGGATGAGAAAGTTTTCTTTGCTTTCCTTGCTGGGATGTTTCCTGGTCGGATATTCCCTTCTGCCGGCGGAGGAGGGCAAGGCCGTAGCCGGGCAGGAAAGCTGGCGTAAGATCGCCGCAGCCTTCGGCAACCCACCGGCGGAATTTCGCTTCATCCAGTACAGCAAGCATGACGGAGCGCTTCTGCCCTATGCCAAAATGCAGGATGCGGGGATCGGCGGGGTGATGTTGTTCATGCAGTCGGCTGGCTACCTCAACACCGAAGAGGCCTGGCAACATATCGGAAAAAATATCGCGGCCGCACAGGAAGCCGGTTTGCAGATCTGGGTTGCGGACGACAATGGTTATCCCAGTGGGATGGCCGGCGGGCGGGTCGTCGAGGCCGACCCGGCTTTTGAGAATCGTGGCCTGCGGGAGGTGTCCAAGGATGGGAATGGCCCGGGACCTGTCCGGATCGACCTCCCCCCCCAAGCGGAGAAGTTCGCCTACGCCTTTTTTTATCCGCTGGTGGAGGGAGTCCCCGTTCTGGAGAAGGGGACCGTTGTCCCGGTCCAAGCGGACCGAGTCGAGACGAACGGCTTGGAGGGTTCGTGGCGTCTGTGTGCCTTTGCCTTGCAGATCGTGCGCGAAGGGATTCAGGCCGAGGCAACCAAATCAGGTTTCCAGACGAACGGCCGTTATCCCAACCTGCTCGACCCAGCCGCCATGGAGAAGTTCGTCACGCTGACGCATGAGGAGTACGCCCGTCGGTTCGGTCCCCTGAAAGGAAAGATCACCGCCTTCTATGCCAACGAGCCGAACCTGCAGACTCTCTGGTTTAAGCCGGGCCAACATGAGGGCGGTGCGAGGTTCGTGCCGTGGGAGGCCAACCTACCGCGCCGCTTCCAGGAGCAGCATGGTTACGACCTTCTGCCCCGGTTGCCCGCTCTTTACGGAGGCGAAGATACATCGGCGAAGCTCGTGCGGCGGCATTTCTACGAAACGGTTGGCAAAGCGCTGGCAGAAAACTTCTCCGGCAGGATCGCTGCTTGGGCCAAAAAAAATGGGGTGGGGGCCAGTGGCCATCCACTGCTCGAAGAAAGCATGCTGAATCACGTGATCGGGTACGGGGATTTTTTCCATTTTATGGAGCCTATGGATGCCCCGGCCTGCGACCTACCCATGCCCGATGGCGGCACCTACTTTCTCGAATGCCCGCATTTCGGCGCACCCCACAACTACTGGATGCCCAAATTTCTGAGTTCGATCGCACAGGCGGGCAATCGGGAGACCGTCGTCGGTCTGCTCGATCCGATGATCGCGCGCACATCTCCCGACCTCAAGCTACCACCGGAAAAGGTTCGCCGGATCGTCAACCTGGCCGTGCTGGGCGGGTTGAACCGGTTCATGAACTATTTTTACTGGAATGAATACGATCCGTCGGTCTACCGAACCCTGAACGAGTATGTCGGGCGCCTTTGCCTGATCCTGCACGGGGCGCGGAGTGCGGCGACCGTGGGGGTTTATTATCCCATCGAAACCTTTCAAGCGGCGTTTCAACCCTCGTCGGCGGAGTGGAGTCGCGAGTTTTGGCCGCCGGCGTGGAATCGGTTGGAACAGCGGATCCGCGAGCAGGACGAGGTGGTGCGTTCCTTATTTCTCCAAGGAATCGATTACACGTGGCTACATGGGGACTCGATCCGGGATGCACGTGTCGAGAAGGGGTGGCTGGTGGCGGCCAACGGCCGTTACCGCACGATCGTCATGCCGGAGGTGGAGCTGCTGCCGTTGGCGGTGGCCCGCAAGCTGGAGGAGTTTGAGAGGGGGGGAGGAAAGGTGATCTGGGTGAAATCCCTGCCGCAACTAGGCGACACTCCCGAAGAGCACGAGAAGGTAAAGGCGATGTTTGCGAAAAAGAAGATCGTTTCCCCTGGGGGAGTGGCGGAGGTGATTGGGACGTCTCTTCCACCTGGCTTCACGATTGAGACCGGTCCGGAGGTGCTGACGGCCCGCTTTACTCGGGACGGGCGGCGCATCACCTACCTGGTCAACTACCGAGCGGAAAAGGTGACGGTGCCGGTCACGTTGGCCTCCGGAGGCGCCCAAAAGTTTGATGTCTATAATCCGATGGACGGCACGATTCAGCCGCAGGAGCTGCCCGGCACGCTGAGCATTCAGGGGAATGGCAGTCTGATGGTGGTGGAAGCCGCCCGTTCGGCGGATCGCTAAATATCCATAGCCCTTGGGAATTGAGGCCATGGGCCTACTTTGAATGCTCTCAGGGGCCACGGTCTACGCCGTCCAGGAAACGGCCTCTTTCTCTTCCTTTTGGACCAACTCCTCTGCCCTGGTGCAGGCCGGCAGCGGCCCCACGCCTCCGACGGGGTACGAGTGGAGAAAGATCACCGTGCCACTTTCCGGCCGAAGGTTTTACCTCGTGAACGCGACTTGGAGTCCATAGAAACGTAAACAACTGTAGAAACAATAGTTTACGTTGGCAGGAAAGTCACCATAATTGGCAGACATGTGCTAGCACTTCGGTTCCATGCGGGTATATTTGCTTGTGAGGACAATATTTAAAAAAACAAAATCCTATGAAAATTGAAAAATCCAAATATCTCTCCCTAACTCTGGCGATCGTGATGACTTTTTTGTCTGCAGTCGAAAGTCACTCTGCCCTGTCCCTGATTAATGGTGACTTTCAGGACCTCACTGGTCTGACGATTACAGGCGGCGGGTGGTATGGAGGTGTGCCCACTGGGTGGAGCGGCTCCAGCTTTCCTGGCTACGAGATTTATAACAACGGTGCTGGCAGTAACTTCGTCGCCAACCTCAACCAACTATCGAAGACCATTCCTTCTTTCGTCGCTCTCCGCCAGTCGGCGGGCTTATTGGATTCTTCGGGTATCGTCACCCTGACCTTCGATGTCGCCGATCTTTCAACCGGATTCAACATGAGCGCGGGTATCTTCAATACGCAGAATAGCGTCAATTATGATGACTGGACCCCTCTTGCTCTGCCCCCGACAAGTATCACGACCACGGGCTCTCAAACGCTTTCTACGGCGGCGCCGATTGCCGCCGGCACGTACATCGGCGTTGCTTTCTGGGCGCCCTCCGGTGCTCCTGTCATCGACAATGTTAACGTGGTTCCCGAACCGTCGGCTTTCTCTTTGCTGGTCGCAGGATCCTGTCTGACCTTCGCCCTGGCCGCACGGCGCCGTCATCAAACGAGATCCTTATAAATTAACGCGCTGCAGAGGGTTGCTGAATTTTGGCAGAATCCTCCTAGAAAAGATGGCGACAAAGGGTAGATTTCCTTATGCGGAAAAAGTTTAAAAAAGTACCCCTTCTGCTTATCGGTTACCTCTTCACGCCTCTTTGGGTTGGTACTGCTTCCCAGGCCAATACCCTCAGTGTGACGAATGGAGATTTCGCTGATCTGACCGGCTTAACGGATCAGGGCGGTGGTTGGTATCAGGGTGCTCCAGCGGGTTGGACCAGCTCGGCCGGAACCCCCGGATACTCTGTTTACAGCGGATCCGGAAATCCGGCGCCGGTCGCCAATCTAGGTCAACTTTCCACCCTTCGGCAAAATATGGGTACCCCTTCAGTCGCATCACGGGTGACGGTAACCTTTGATGTCGGAGTTTTTTTGCCAGGACAATCTGCTATGGTTTCCATCACGGATGGAGGGAGCACCGTGTACGGTTCTAGGATTTATTCGGTCGGAAATAGCCAAATTCTTGCAGCCGATACGCCCGCCGGAGTGCCGATCTACATCGAATTCGGAGGAGGTCAGCAAGCTTGGGTGGACAATGTTTCGGTGTCCTCCGTGCCCGTGACACAAGGTCTGAATTTAGCCAATGGAAATTTTTCCGACACCAACGGCACGACGGAGACTGGCGGTGGATGGCTTGGAGGTGTGCCGGCAGGTTGGTCCACGACGGCTCAAGCCGGCGGTTATTCGATCCTTCAGTCCGGAGGCGTCAACTACGCAAACCTTAACACTTTGGGCCGTTCGACGAGCGGATTTACTCCCCTTCGACAAAACCTTGGCACCGTTAGTGCGGTTTCGGATGTCACGATCAGCTTCAAGGCGACTTCCCTCAATGCGAATCCCTACGTTCTTGCCTCGGCAATTTACAGCACAACGGATGAGGTCCAGCCCTTGGGGCTTTTTGAAACGCCGGCCCTGATCCAAGGCCCAGCCACCATCACCTACTCCGCCCGCAATGTGCCCGCAGGCACGCAGCTTTTTGTGGCCTTCTGGACCCAAGACGGATTCACCCCGGGCATTACCGATGTGACCGTGTCGACGACCGCCTCGGTCTCCGCTGGCATCGCGCTAAGTTCCGGTGCGGTCCTGCAGATCGACCCAACCCAGCCGGTGAGCTCCAGCTTGAACTTTGACTTCGCCCCGGGCTCTAAGATCAAGGTGGTCGGATCGAGTCCTCCGACCGGTTCTGCCGTGCGGCTTCTTTCCACCAGTGGTGGGGTCAGTGGCTCGCCGGTGTTGGAAGCCGCGGTGAGTGGGTATGAGTTGGCCCAGGGCGGTGGCAATCTCCTTTGGCTTCGCAAGGGACTGACCATCTATAATGGTGATTTTCAGGATACGCTCGGACTCACGGGTCCAGTAGGGAGTTGGTACGGTGGAGTCCCGATTGGCTGGAGTGGCAAGAACGGCGACTACTCAGTGTACAACTGGTTCTCCGGCAATCTGGGGGCGAATCTCCAGACTTTGGGGCCAGTAGGCGGGGCTTCTTTTTTCACCTTATATCAAAGTGCAGGAATTTTGGACTCCGCTGGAACCGTCACTTTAACCTTTGACATCATCAATCTCGGTGCCGCCTTCAATCTTGGGGCGGCCATTTACCAAGCTCCGGCGGGCGGCAGCCCTGCTTCCACCACCACTCCTTGGACGCCTTTGGCCACCGCCTCCTATGTTTTAGCAGACGTAACAGGAGAGAATGGAATTACCAAGACTTTCCAAGCCCTCAACGTCCCCGCCAACACACCCATTGCGGTCGCCTTTTGGAGTCCAGATCCAGTTCTTGTGGACAATGTCAGAGTGGCCTCTGCACCCCCGCCGACCCCCCAAGAAAGCTATCTAGCTTCCTTCGGGCTGAGCGGAACCAACCTTCTCGGGACGGCGGATCCAGACGGCGACGGCATGGACAACAACGCGGAGTTCGCCTTCGGCACCAACCCGGTCAGCGGGGCCAGCCGTGCGGCCATGCTCTCCAGCGGCACCGGCCAGATCAAGCTCATCTACCTCCAGCGCAAAAACGGGGTAACCTACACGGTCAAATCTTTGCCGGATCTGACCACCCCCTTTGACAACGGCATATCCGTTACCCCCTCACTCTCGGCCGACCAAGCCAATCTTCCGAGCAGTGATTATGAACGGTATGAGGCTACTCTAAGGACTGACTCCTCCCGCGGCTTCCTCCGGGTAAAGGCGGTCCTGCCCTGAGCCTTTTCCAAGAGGTTCAAAGTTTTTTTTTAAAGAATGCTGGCAAAACCTTGCTTACTTATGGCAAGAATAACCGTGCTCCGAGGAAAAAAATTTTGTAATTTACGGACGATGAAGATCTCGATGATGAATTCAAAAGTCCTGACGATCTCTGTTTTTATGGCCGTGGCATTTACGGCTTGGTCTGAAAAACCAAAGGAAGAAAAAGGGAAGCTCGCCGTGAAGAACGGAGACTTTACCGACCTCACCGGTCAGCAGGAGATGCCGAACGGCTGGTATGCGGGGCTGCCTTTCGGTTGGCAGGGAGTTCTAGGTGACACCTCCAACGTCTGGAATGACGGCACGGGCAACATTATCGCCAATGTGAGCACCATGAGCCAGGTTTCCCCATCCTTTGTGGCCTTGACCCAGGAGGTGGGGATGGTTTCTGTTTCCTCCGAGGTCACCCTGACCTTTGATGTTTCGGATCCTTGGAGGGCGCAGCCCTTTGTTCTTGGCGTCGCGATCTACGATGCGGTGACTGATGTGCCCTTAACCAAGGGCGAATTTGATCAAGCCGGAACTCATTCACTCAAGGCAGACATTGTTGCCGCGGGAACGAGGGTCAAAATCGGCTTTTGGGCGCCCAAGGGGACGACACCAGGGATCGATAACGTCAAGATCGAGTCGAAACCTTTGAAGTAGTTTCGGTTGATCTGGCCTGCAGGGGTTGGCTTGGTTTTCCTCTGGCGGAAATATCCTGTTTTTTGGCGCAAAAATCACGATCACAAAGCAAGGGATGCGGTAAGATATGGCTCATCGGAATCTTCGTTGAAAACCCGCCATCCCAAAACTTTTCTCCGCCGATCGCATGGTCGAGGGGTGGCGTCTTTCACTTTGGTTGAGCTTCTGGTGGTGGTGGCAATCATCGGACTTCTGGCTGGCTTGCTCATCCCCGTCACCCAAAAAGCCATCGCTTCCGGCAAAACCGGCAAAGCCACAGGAAACCTCCGTCAAATTGGCGTCCTGCTCAACAGCTACGCTGCGGAAAACAACAACTGCCTGCCGATCCTGATTCGCTGGGGCAATGAGGACAACACTTGGTGGCAGCGTGTCTTGTCTGAAAGCGCCGGGCTCCCGGTCAAACCTCCCCAGGGCTTAGAGCGACGTCTCGTGGATATTTTTTATGATCCTGCCTTGACCAAGGGAACTCACCCCTACGGAGATTTCGGAGGCAATCAGGCCATCATCAGAGACTACAATCCGTTTGTCCCAGGAGGTGGAGCGAATGAAAGGGGAACTTCTCTCGGTGCCATCGGGCCGCTGAGTAAAAAGGTCACTGTGGCCTCGGCCGAGATTCCTGCAGGAGTTCCCTGCAAAGGCAGTTGGTATATTAATTCGGGATGGGTTTCCCAGGGCCGCGCATTTTCAGATGCCAAGCCCTCGGCTCGTCATGGTGGCAAAGCTCTTTGCTTGTTCGCTGACGGCCACATTGAAGCGCTCGATACGGAAAACATGAGCTCCACGGATCGGAAGAAGTATTTTGTTCTCCCTCAGGACGAATAGATCTAATCCGTAACGTGCAGGTGATTAGAGCGGTGGTTTCGGGGGAATCGGGAACTCCCATTTTCCGTGTTGTCCCGGCTCGATTATCGCGGTTTCCCCTGCAGTTCGGAGTATCCGCAAATTGCCATCGGAACGGCAGGAATAGTCGATCGTTTTTCCTGTGCTTTTCCACTCCACATGAATCCATCCGCCATTGGGATGAGGCAGGCGGCCACGGGCCTGTCGGAGGGAACCTGGAGCCAAGCAGTATTCAAAAGTGTCGGGTCCAAGATCCAGGCGCGGTCGGAGACCGAGTAAATAGCGGGACATTTGCCAGGTAGGACACCCGCCCCACTGGTGACAGTGGCTCCAGCGCGTGTCGAAGACCTCCGGTAGGGTGGTGCGTCCGTCGCCAATCAACCAACCCCAACCTTGGCGAACTTGCTCGAGCACAAAGTCCGTCCGGTTCCGCTCCAGGAAAAGGGGAAAGACATAGTGGGCGAAGTAGGGGGTGATCAGACGAGCCTCAAAGGTCAGGGGGTCGTCATTGCGCGGAGCGTCCGGCTGGTTGGGGAAACAGTCACGGAGATGGGCGGCGAGATAATCCAGGCAGCCTGTTTCGTCCTCGACCAGGCCGAACCGAAGCCCGAGGGCCGCACTGTGGTAGCCCACGGCCTTCCACCCCCCCGCCTTGAGGCGATCTTGCAGGCGGGTTCGCAAAATCTTATCGAGTTCCTCCGCCTGTTTTTGGTGCGACTCGGGGCCATGGCCCAGCTGCTTTGCCCAATCGCACATTTCCCGCAGTGCTCCGAGTAAAAAGAGATTGGTGGCGGTATCGGCGGGCTCTTCGACACGATACCCCCAGTCGATGAAGGTCTGTCCGGCCTGATTCCGAAGTCCCTCCGGGCCGAGAAATGGCTTGAGGGCCGCAAAGTTTTTTTGCGCGGCCGGCCAAAGTTCCTCCAGCAGGGCTCGATCGCCCGTACAGCGGAAATAGTGTTGGACCGCAGCTACCCAAAGGAAGGCGTAGGAGGTCATGTGGCAGACGGTGCCGGGAGAGAGGGCGGCCACCAATCCATCCTCACGGGCGCAGAGGGCCGCCTGGACCAGCGATCTACGGCAAAGGCGCAGGTCATGGAAAAGGACGGCGGCGTTGTCCATCCCGGTGGCAGCGGCATCCCCGACCCATTGACCCCGTTCCCGGGTCGGATTATCCGTCAGGGCATCCTCGGTGCACGCCCGGTGAGTCTCCGCTCCGGCACACCAGATTTTTTCCAAAAGAGGATCTCCGCAATGAAACGCCGCTTCCGTTGGCGGATGGTAGCAGCGCTCGAGATATTCTGCCTGCGGGAAGCCTTGGTCTGAGGTGACGCCGAGCACGTGCACCTCGAGGAAACGTCCGCCCTTGGGCAGGAGCGGAGTGAAGGTCTGTTTTCCACCCCGGGCAAAGAAGCGGTCGAGATTGCAGGATGGACCGCAGGAAAGGTTGATGAAAGGCGCCACCCGTCCGTTGGTCAGAGCTTCGGCGTAGGCCATCTCGACGACCGTTCCGGCGGGGAGATCCATTGTGATGGACGGACGCCCCAGGCGAACGCGGCCGAGATCATAAAGCCGCCACTTTCCTTTGACGGGCAGATCGCGGCACGCACGGTCGCGAGAAAAGAAGGCGAAGGCCGGTTCGTCATTCTCATAACCAAAAGTGCGGGCCAAGGGTCCTTCTGCCAACGGGGTCAGGCGGTGGACAAAGGTTTGCACCGAAGAGAGGTTGGCCGGGACCGGTTCGGGCAACTGCGAGGCCCCCTTTGTTGTGGCCCTCCATTCGGCATCGTCAAACTCTGAGCCTTTCCATCCATCCGGTTCCAGGCGGGTGTCTCGGCGCTCGACCCATCCCAACTGGGGATTGATGCGGTGTGGCTGGGCCGTGGGAATCCATGAGTCGGACTTAGCCTGAAGGGCGAGGGGAGTTCCTTTCCATTGAATCGCCACGTCGCGGTCCTGGTCACATATCCGGCACCAGAGGTAGGGAGGAGTCGCCTTAAGGATGCGGGTCTCGACACCCTCGTGGCGGGCATGAATGGCGAGGACGTGGGAACCGGACGTAAGTTTGATTTCCTCAAATTGGAACTCCGGCCTTTCCGAGGCGTACCGAAGAGGTCCTTCCAGTAGCCACTTTCCGTCCAGCCAGACCTGATACCACGAGGCGCCCACCATCTGAATCTGGATGCGGCCATCCCGCGCCAGATGAAAGGTTCCACGGAAGAGGGCTTCGGCACCGGGCTCCGCTTCCGGGGATATCCAAAAAGAGTCTTTCACCGTGATAAAAAGCTTTGGTTTGAGCGGTCGCCGGCTTCAGCAGACCCGCACGGTTTCCATGGAAAGCAGGGAACCGAGCTTGGCGATCCGGGCGGAGATGTGGCCCACTCCGACGGCACAGTGGTGGGCGGGGCCTTGGGCGTTCCAGCGCTCCACAAAGGCGCGGGCACCGATCGGGAACCGGTACCGGCTGTTCGTGTTGCCGATCTCAAGGATCGGTCCGGGAACGGATTCTCCCTCGGCCACCAGCAGCTTGATGGACCCGTCAGCGTACTCCACGACCGAGAGCAAGGTGACCGGACCATGGCGGACGCTCATCTCCACGGAGAGACCTTTGCCGACCTTGCCATGGTACACCTCCAGCGGCCGCACCTTGGTCTTGCCGGAGGCGATCTGGATGTGGCCCGGACCGTCGTGGCCCATAAGCACGACATCGTCACTGAAATCCATCGCGTAATACTCGGTGAAGGATCCGCCGAGGCCGAAGCTGTCCATGATCTTCATGGCCTGGGCGTTTTTTACCTCGTACTCGCCGGCCACGGGGATGCCGCGGGCGGTGAGCAGGGAGTTGCCCAGGATGACGGAGCTCATCACATCCTCGTGTTCCTCGTTGCCGGTACCCATGTGGTAGTAGGCGAGGGAGCCGAGCCGTTTGGCGGCCACCAGCTTGTCCAAGGCCACGGCGGTCCGGGCGGCCCGCTCCAGTTCAGCGGGGGAGCAGTCTTTCTGGATGTCGAACTCCTTGCGGAATTCGGCCAACTTGGCCTCGGTTTCGGCGGGCTTCACCCCGCGGCGGAGGGCGGCCAACTCCTCCACTTCCACGATCTCCAGATGTCCGCCGAAGTAGGCGACCTGACGGGTCGTGTCGGTGTGGATATCGAGCATCCCGTTGTAGTAGTGGCCCATCAGGCCAAGCCGATTATGGGCCATGATGTGGGCGACGCGGGCGGCCTCGATCCAGTCGTCGATCTCTTTCCAGGCCGGATCGCCGGGTTGCAGGGTGCCGGTGACCTGATGGAAGCCGATGCGGGCGCGGTTGAAGGCGTTGGCGATCTCCGGGACGGGGCAGGCGCCGCAGTGGGCCAGCCATTCGCCGGTCATCTTGGTACGGTCGCCCATTTTGTTGAAATTTTTGTAATCCATGGCCGCCACCGGTTGGAGGTTGAGGATGATGACCGGGACTTTGGCCCGTTGGACCACGGGCAGGACGGTGGAGCTGAGGGCGTAGGTGGTGACATGGAGGAAGATGATGTCCACGTCGGCCCGGCGCATGGCGTGGCCGGCCTCCATGGCTTTTTCCGGGGAATCGATGAGGCCGAGGTTGGAAACCTCCACCCCGGGCCGCCCCAACTTGGCCGCCATCTGGCCCAGATATCCCTCCAACCGGGGCTTGAGCCCCTCAAACTGCGGCCAGTAAGCCTCCAGTCCGATGCCGAACAGACCCACGCGCAGGGGGAAATTCTGATTCATCGGGGTTAAGATTCGCATAAGGGTTGGTATTCAACCATCCCGAATCTGCATTCCAGCTTCCTGAGGCGGAGTGCCTGGGCAGGCTAGGGCGTCCAGGCGGGCTTGGCGGCGTTGACCGGAAAATAGTTGGTGTCGCGAAAGGAGATCCTTTCAACGTGCCCGTCGACAAAGGCCATCAAGGTGGTGCGATCGGGCGGCCCCGTCCCGGTGGGATCGGTCAGACTGAGGCGGCGGGACGGATAGGGGAAGTCGGGGTTGGCGCGTTCCGAGGGTTCGAATTCCAGCCTCCCCCAACCGCCGTTGGGGCCGCCCCAAAGTGCGGTCGTCAAGAGCACGACTTTTGCCGGGCGTTCAATGACGGTGAGGGGCCTTTCCGCCACGGTCTGATTCATTGCCCACTGGTGTCGAACATTGACGCGGGCAAACGCCGGGCGCAGGGCGAAAAGGGAGGGACAGAGGTAAACGTGGTTGGGATCCTGAGGGTTGGGATCGACCCCGTTTTTTGCGTACGTGTTGGGAATATATTCGTCCACCACGCGGATCCAGTTGTCGGTCACGCCCGGTTTACCGGGTATTTTTCCGTGCATTCCCGCCGTAATTAAAACCAAGGAGGCGGTTTGCCGAAGGTTGGCCAGATCCTTGGCGGCCAGGGCCGCGGCGCGGGCCTTGCCGGTGGCCACCACCGCCAAACCGGCGACGAGACCGACGATGGCGATGACGGTGAGGAGCTCAACCAGGGTGAAGCCGGGAAAAAGGCGGGCCATCCGGTCCAGCCGGAGCGGCCGGCCAGCGGGGAGCATTTTTTGGGGAAGGTAAGGGGTAGGACTCAAAGTAATTTTCAGGACAATCTTTTAACATTAAATCTAAAAGCAGCAAAGCCCGGTGAAAGAAAAATTTTTCAACGGCCTGGGAAATCCGCAAGTCGCCCGGTTTTTTTAGGCGGCTTTCCGCCCGCAGGGAATCCGGCGGGCCAACTCCCCCCCCCCGGACCCGCGGCCGTCGCCACCCCCCAAAAAGGCTTGGAGGAAATATTTAATTTAAATCCAAAAACTATCGAAACATCCAAGTATGAATTCTTGCGCATGGGCGTGCCTGCGGTTAAGGAAGAAGGATTGAAAACAGGCCGTGCTTTTTTCCGCCGGGCAGGATGGGGGCCTGCCTTGGCGGGGGTTTGGGCGGTGGCGGCGGCCAGCGCACCCGGGCTTCCCCCGGCGTTGCCGGAAGGTGCGAACCGGGGTGCGGTCTCCGGGAATTTCACCTGGGCGGGTTGGGCCGAACCCCAAACGGATATCTCCTTTCTTCCTTCCGGGCAGATCCGGATAAGCGATTACCGCGAATTTGTCGTCTATCCCGACCCCGGACACAGCCTGTACGGCAAGGGTCACGCCGGGGCCGGGCTCACGGTCGGCAAGAACGGCATTCAAGTGCTGGAACACACCGAGGGCTACTACGAATCCGTGCTGCGGTGGGAGAGTCCCGTCCCGGAGGAGGCGGCCCTGGCGGTGGTCTACCGGGATGGGGTGCCCAGCCTCTTCGTCAACGGAAAGAGGGTGGCGGTGGGCCAACCCAGCCTTTGGCAGGTGCATCCGGGCAGCCGACCGGGCGGGCCTGAGGCGGAACGTTTTACCGGCAAGGCGAGAGGTTGGCGGCTTTTTGATTTGGCCTTGAAGCCAGACCAAATCCGCCAGTTCATGGATTCCGACCCAGAGGCGGAGCGGCCCATCGCCCGCGACGGGGAGGATTTTCAGCCGGGCTGGACCCGCTGGATGATCCCCCGTCCCGGGGCGGAACCCCCGGAGGCGGCGGCCGAGATGGACGCGTTGGAAAAACTTTTTACCGATCCGCCCGCTTCGACCGCTCCGTGGGTGTACTGGTACTGGATCAGCGACCAGATTTCCAAGGAGGGAATCACGCGGGACCTGGAATCGATGAAACGTGCGGGCATCGGGGCCGCCGCCATCGGCAACATCGCCCTCCCTTCGGTGCCAAGCGGAACGGTCAAGGTGCTCAGCCCGGAGTGGACCGACTGCGTCCAGCATGCCATCCGCGAAGGCACCCGACTTGGGGTGGACATCGGTTTGTTTAACTGCCCTGGGTGGAGCCAAGCCGGTGGGCCGTGGGTTCCCCCGGAAAAATCGATGCGTTATCTCGCCACCCGCGAAATGGTGGTGTCCGGGCCCCGGGAATTTCGGGGAACCCTGCCGCATCCGGGTCTGGCAGGGTCGCCCACCCGGGTGTTCGCCTATCCGCTGCCGGGTTCCGCGGAGGAGGCCCCGATCCCCCTGACCTTCACGGCGGCGGAGGGAGGGCCCAACGCTTCCCTTTTGAACGGGGCGGATCCGGACCGGCCGCAAACGCTGGAGGGCGTTTCATGGATCTGGAAGGCGGTGCCCGAGGCGGGTGCCGCCGCTCCCGGAACGGTTTATTTCCGGCGGCGTTTTTCCCTGCCGATGGATCGCCCAGTCCGCACCGCCACCCTGACGATGACGGCAGACAATGAATTCACCTGCTGGGTGAACGGGGAGGTGGTGGGGAGCAGCAGTTCCTGGAATGAGGCCCGGCCGCTGGATCTCACGGCGCGGCTGAAGCCCGGACCCAACGTGGTGGCGGTGAGCGTCAAAAACCTGGGCAGTGAACCCAATCCCGCCGGTCTGGCCGCAAAGATGGAAATCGACTTTTCCTCCGGCCCGCCCGAAAGGTGGGGCACCGAGGCAGATTGGAAAATCTCCGAGAGCGACCCCGCCGGTTGGAATTCCGAGAGCTTCGACGACGCCGCCTGGAGTCCGGCGATGGTGCTCGGCCCCACCGGAATGGGGCCGTGGGGACCGATCCGGATTTCCGCGCTGACCCTCCCCGGGGGCGAGGCCCCGACCCGCTTGCGGATGAAGGCCGCCGGCCCGGTTTCGGCGCAGACCTTGCGAATTTTTCCCGGGCTGGGGGGCCTGACGGGCTGGGCGGAACTGAAAGCGAAGGATGCGCGGGGCAATTTCCAACGCGTGGCGCGGCTGCGGCTGAACCGACCGGGAAACACCATGCGGGTGAACGAGGGCTTTTGGGTGCAGGGACCGGTGGTGGCGGCTTTTGCCCCGGTCCAGGCCAGCGAGTTTGAGCTCGAGTTTCGCGATGTCCCGGCGGGGGCGCAGGTGGCGGCCCTGCAGCTGCTCTCCCCGCCCCGGGTGGATCAGTATGTGGAAAAACAGTTGGGGAAGATGCATTTCAACCCGCTGCCGACGGACGCGGCCTACCGGTGGCCCGCCCCCCCCGAGCCCCAAAGCCGGGAAGGCATCGTGCCGGCGGGGGGCATGGTCGACCTCAGCGAAAAAGTTTCCGCGGACGGCACCCTGAGCTGGAGCGTGCCCCCGGGGCGTTGGCTGCTGCTCCGGGTGGGCTTGGCCCAAACCGGGACCCGCAATGCACCCGCCAGCCGGGAGGGCGAGGGGTGGGAGGTGGATAAGATGTCCGCGGAGCAGGTCGGCTGGCACCTCGACCAGTTTGTGGGGACGTTTCTGCGTGGCATGAAGGCGGCGGACCGGCGGGCCCTGAAGTATGTCATTTCCGACAGCTGGGAGATGGGTTCCCAGACCTGGTCGGACGATTCGACTGCCCGGTTTCGACAGCAGTTCGGCTACGATCCCGAGCCGTGGTTCCCGGTGCTGACGGGACGGATGGTGGAGTCCGCCGAGGCCTCGGAGCGGTTTCTTTGGGATTTGCGGCGCTTTGTGGCGGACGAAGTGGCGACAGGATTTGTCGGCGGCCTGCAGGCGGCGTGTCGAAAAAGCGGACTGGAGTTGTGGTTGGAGAACTACGGCCACAGCGGTTTTCCCGGGGAATTTCTGCAATACGGGGGCCGGGCCGACCACATCGCCGGGGAGTTCTGGGCCACGGGAGACCTCGGCCCGATCGAGGTGCGGGGCGCAAGCTCGGCCGCCCACATTTACGGCAAGCCGCTGGTCTCGGCCGAGGCCTTTACCAGTGCCAGCCGGCTTTTTGGCACCACCCCCGCGCTCCTCAAGCGGCGGGGCGACTGGGCGATGACGGAGGGGATCAACCACTACACCCTGCACGTGGCGCTCCATCAGCCGTGGAACGACCGCCAACCAGGCATCCAGACGTGGTTCGGAACCGAGTTCAATCGCCACAATCCCTGGTTTGAAAAGGCGCAGGCGTGGATCCAGTACTTCCGCCGGGCCCAGGCCCTGCTGCAGCAGGGGATCCACGTGGCGGATTTCGCCCTGCTCATCCCGGAAGATGCGCCCCGGATGGACGGCACTTCCCGGGCGATCGTCCCGCCGGGTTTTGATTTTGATTTCATCAATGCAGAGGTGATCCAGCAAAAGATGCAGGTGCGGGACGGGCGCTGGGTGTTGCCGGACGGAAAAAGCTACCGCCTGCTCCACCTGCCCGAGGGGGACACGATGCGCCCCGAACTGCTGGGGCGGATTGCCGAGCTGGTGCAACGCGGGGGCGTGGTGGCGGGCCCGCCGCCCGTGCGCTCCCCCAGCCTGGCCCGCCGCGGCCAAGCCGACGAGGAGGTGCGCCGGCTGGCCGGGGAATTGTGGGGCGGGGCGAAACCGAAGTCCGCCGGCTCCCGGCGCCACGGCCAAGGCCAGGTGTTTTGGGGCCAGTCCCTTGCCGAGGTGAGCCGGGCCATCGGCCTGGCCCCCGATGTGGGGGGACTGGATCCCGATGCGGTGCGCTGGATCCACCGGCAAGCGGGCAAGGATGAAATTTACTTTTTGGCCAACCAGACCGACCTGACCCTGGCCCTGGATCCGGAATTTCGGGTCACGGGGCAGGTGCCCGAGTTGTGGTATCCGGCGACCGGACGGCGGGTGCCCACGGCCGCCTTTGCCAGCCTCCCCCAGTCCACCCGGGTGCGCGTCGTTCTCAACCCGATGGAATCGGTGTTCGTGATGTTCCGCGCCCGCCAACCCGAGAAGCCCTCGGTGGTGGCCCTTTCCCGCGACGGCGTCCCCGAACGCCCGGCGGAGGTTCCCGCCGGGGCGCGTTTTCGCGGGCACGGGGAGTATGCCGACACCGAGAATTTCACGATGATGGGATGGATTCGGCCCCGTCTGGACACCGCTTTTCCGCCCGACGTGCGGTGGGAGGAAGTCAACGAGGTGACCCCAATCCGCCCTGGGCACCGGGTGACCGAGCCCCCCGGCACCGCCTTTGCGAGCCTGTCGGCCGGCCGCAACGGTGTGGTCGTGCTCGCGACGGGCGCAACCGTCCTCGAGCCGGTGCTGGCCCACCGCCAAAACATCCACGACTGGACCCATCTGGCACTGACGGTCCAATCCGGGCGCCTGAAGTTGTTCGTCGACGGGCGCCCCGTGGCCGAGGCGCCGGCTGGCCGTTTCTCGCTGCGCTCCATCGCCTCGGTGGACGGGGGACAACGCAGCCTGGCCTTTCGCGGGGAGATGACGGATGTGACCAGCCACGACCGGGCCCTCTCCGCCGCGGAGATCCAGAAAGAGGCGGAAAAGACCGACCCGCGCCTAACCTCTCTCGCCCCGGTCGCCGACCTGCGGCGGAATGGGGAGGGCGGAATCACCGCCGAGCTGCTCGCCACCGGACGTTACGAATTCAAACTTTCCGACGGATCCACCGTGCCGTTGACGGTGGCGGCCCTGCCGGACCCGCGACCGCTGCCGGGCCCCTGGACGGTGAAGTTTCCGCCGGAGAAGGTGGCGGCCGGAGAGATCGTCCTGGAAACCCTGGCTTCCCTGACCGCCCATCCCGATCCGCAGGTGCGTTTCTTTTCCGGCACGGCGGTCTACGGCCTTCGCTTCGATCTTCCGCCGGTGCCCGCGGACACCCGCGTCTATCTGGAGCTGGGCGATGCCTGCGACTCCGTCAGCGAGGTGACCCTAAATGGCACGGATCTTGGCGCGAAATGGAACCTCCCCTACTGCTGGGAGGTGACCCGGTATGTCCGCCACGGTCCGAACCAGCTGGAGATCGCCGTGACCGGAACGTGGCGCAACCGGCTGATCGGGGAGCTTCGCGATCCGGCGGCTTTTGCCAACACCTCCTTCCGGCCCTACCTCGCCTCTTGGGGGGATGCGCGGCTCCACAAGGATGAGGCGATGCTGCCCTCCGGCCTGCTGGGGCCCGTCCGCCTGGTGTATTCCCGGCTGGCCGCCCTGCCGCCGGTCGCGGCCGCGGGGAAAAAGACCGCCGACGCCGCCCGATGAAAAAATCCTCCTCTATGCGCGGTCGCCGGCAGGAGGGCAGGACCCGGTCCGGTGCGCGGCCAAACCCGGCGCTCAGCCCGCTTTTGCGTGCCTTTCTCTTCGACCTGGACGGAGTGATCGTGACGACGGACCGTTGCCATCGGCACGGCTGGCAGACGCTCGCCCGGGATCAGGGGTGGGATTTTCCCGACGAGCTGGCCGACCAACTGCGCGGCATCGCCCGGCCGGAGGCGCTGGAGCGGATCCTGCAGCACAACCAGGTCCGGGCGAGCGAGTCCGAGCGCACCGCGTGGGCGGCGCGCAAAAACGAGGTCTATCTCCAGGCCATCGCCGGGATCACCCGCAAGGACATGCTGCCGGGCGTGCTCGATTTTCTGACCGCCGCCCGGCGGGCCGGAGTGCGGACGGCCCTCTGTTCCGCCAGCCGCAATGCCCTGGCGGTGCTGACGGTGCTCGGCCTCCGCGATCTTTTCGACACGGTGGTCTCGGGCGACGATGTGCAAAAGTCCAAACCCGATCCCGAGGGTTTCCTGCTCGCGGCCGAGCGTCTGGGCGTACCCCCGTTTCACTGCCTGGTTTTTGAGGACGCGGAGGCGGGCCTCGAGGCGGCCCGCCGCGCGGGGATGAAGGCAATCGGTGTGGGCTCACCGGAATCCCTGCCCAACGCCGCCGAGACGATTCCCGATTTTTGCTCGATCGACCTGGCGCAGCTGCGACAGACCGGACGGCAGGAGCGGATCCCGACCGAGCCATGGCGCATCATGCAAACTACGTTCCAGCCGGCGCGGGCCCACTTCTGGGAATCACTCTTCGCCCTGAGCAACGGCCGGATCGGGGTGCGGGGTTCGCTGGAGGAAACCCCCTGGCCGGGGCGGGAATATCCCGCCACCTTTGCCAACGGCGTCTTTGGCCGGAAGCCCTACGTCCACCTGTGGAAGCTGCCCGGTTTTGCCGAGAACCTGGAGATGATGCTCGGTCTGCTGGATTGGCTCGCGTGTTTCTGGGAGGTGGACGGCGAACGCCTCGGCCCGGCCCAGGCCGTCCCGGGCACCCATCGCCGCTGGCTTGATCTCCAGGCGGGGACGTTGGTACGGGAAGGGGAGTTTCGCGCCACCTCCGGCGGAACCATCCGGCTCCGCTCCACCCGGATGGTGAGCATGGAGCGCCGGCACGCCGCCGTTCTGGACCTGACGGTGGAGGCGATCACGCCGTGTGTCGTCCGGTTGGTGACCGGGGTGAGCGTGCCCGCAAGCCACTGGCATTTGCCCGGCACGCCCCTCCGCATCCGGAAGGCGGAGTCACAGGGCGACCGCGACACCTTTTGGCTGGAGCCCGCCGACGGCCCGCAGGCCGCCGCCGCGGCGGTGGTGACCCGTTTCTCCGCGCCCGGAGCGGCGGAACCAGCGGTGCGCCGCGAGGAGCGGGCGGTCTGGCGCGAGGTCACCGTGCGGTTGCCGGAGGGCGGCACCCTCCGGCTGGAGAAATATCTGGCACTGACTTCCAGCCTGCTGGTTCCGCGGGAGGAGCTGGGGGCGCGGGTCGAGGCCGAGGTCAGCCGCGACGCCGCCGACGGGGCCGAGCAGCTGTTTCGGGAACAGGCCGCCTGGTGGGCGCGCTGGTGGAAGGACGGGGACATCGTCCTCGAGGGAAATCCGGCCGACCAGCAGGCCGTCCGCTTCAACCTGTTCCACCTACGCCAAAGCTTTCCGGAACATCCCGCCCTGAGCATCGGGGCCAACTTCCTCAGCGGGGACAAATATTGCGGCCATGTCTTCTGGGACACCGAGATGTATCTCGCCCCGATGGCGCTCTACACCGAGCCCGCCCTGGTGCAACCGCTGCTGGCCTACCGCCATGGTTTGCTCGATCAGGCCCGGCGGCGGGCCCGCGACGTCGGCAACCGCGGGGCCCTTTTTGCCTGGAACTCCATCAGCGGGGAGGAGTGCGCCACCGTCTTCGAAGCCTCGACCGCGGAATATCATCTGGTCTCGGCCGTCGCCTGGGCCCTGCACCGCTACGTCCATCTCACCGGGGACCGGGAATTTCTCTGGCACCGGGGCGCCGAGATGTTGTTTGAGACGGCGCGCTTTCTGGAAAACCTCGGGGGCTATGTGCCGGAACGCGGGGGGGCGTTTTGCCTGAACGCCGTCTGCGGCCCCAATGAGTACAGCTGCGGGGTGAACAACAACGCCTACACCAACGTCATGGCCCAGTGGCATCTCGCCCATGCCGCGGAGACGTTTGACCGGATGCGGGGGGAGGCCCCGCCCGCCTTCGCCGAGCTGACCGCGCGGATCGGCCTGACCCGCGCGGAACGGGACGGCTGGGCGCGCGCGAGCCGGGCCATGTTCATTCCGTGGGACCGGAAGCTGGGCATCCACCCGCAGGATGACGGCTTCCTCCATCTGCCGCCGGTCGACATGGCGAGGATTCCCCTGCACACCGACATCCGTGAAAAGTTCCACCCGCTGAAACTTTGGCGCACCCAGGTCTGCAAACAGGCCGACACCGTGTTGATGCTCTTCGTGCAGGGCCACCGCTTTTCCCGCCGGGTGAAGGAGGCCGATTACGATTTTTACGAGCCCCGCACCAACCACGGCTCCTCCCTTTCCGCCTGCATCCACGCGATCGTGGCGGCGGAGCTGGGCCGCACCGAGGAAGCCTACGGCTACTTCCGGCTGAGCGCGCGGATGGATCTGGACGACTGCAAGAACAATGTCGCCGGCGGGCTCCACGCCGCGTGCATGGGGGGCACGTGGATGGCGGTGGTGCACGGATTCGGAGGCATGCGGGATCATCCCGACGGCCTCCATTTCGCCCCGTCGCTGCCCTCCGCCTGGTCCGGGCTGCGCTTCCGGATGGTTTACCAAGGCACGCGGCTGGAGTGCGCCATCGGGAGGGAGGCCACCCGCTTCGAGTGGCTTGAGGGGCCGGCCCTCCGGTTCCGGGTCGGAAATCAAAGGGTCACCCTCAGTTCCGCCCGGACTTCCTGGACCGGGCCGACCTTGCGAGAAAAGAAAAAAACGAAAAAAATCCAGCGCGGGGTTGCCGACTGATTTTTTTCGCTTAGAAAAATTCCTGCGATGAAAAAGTTTTTGTTGGCCGTGGTCGCGCTGGGCGGGGGGCTTGGCGGGTGGGGATCGACGGCGGCCTGGGGGCAGGTGATTTACCAGTACGATTTTGGCGGGGAGGCCGGCCAAAGCGTGTTGGGACAGGCTCCCGAAGTCCGCCCCGGTCAGGAGGTGTTCGTCTCCCCCGACAGCCCCACGCAAACCGTGCAGGTCAAGGCGAACGGGGAGGTCTCGGCAAGCGGAGGATCGCCCTCCTTCTATCTTCCCTTCCGGGTGGCGGGGAAAAAAAAGTACGTTTTGGGCCTCGACGTGGAGATGAAACCCTCCGCCCCCACGGAGGATTGGTATGCGCTGGCCTTCACGCGGGGCCCGTTGCCCGAGGGGGACAAAAGTCTCGCGGTGGCCTACAGCGCACTCTTTCTCATCCGCGCCAACGGCGACGCGCAGTTTCTCACGTGGGGCACGGATCCCGCCGGTCCCGGCACCGCCCAGCTGGGGGCCACCGCGGGGCGGTTGGAAATTATTTTGGACAACACCCAGAAAAACTCGCCTCTGGCCACGCTGGAGTTCCGCTTGAATGGCAAGACGGTGTACCAGACGGCCTATGCGGGGATGGAGTACAACCCGGACACGATCGACCCCATCACCCACATCGGGTTCGGCAAATTCACCTCGGATTTTCCGTCCCTGCCCGGCAAGGTCGGCAACCTGAAGCTGGAAATCATCCCCTAAGTTTCGCCGGTCAACTTCCTCCACCTGAGTCCCCACCCAAGCCCTTGGGGTCTGGAGATTTTGAACCCAACGTTTGGAGGACGGCGCTGATTTCCCCCCCCTTGAAATATGCTCGCTTGTGGATAGAATAAGATAAAAGGAACATCCTCCTCTGAAAAAATCCAAATCTTTTGCGGGCAGGCCCTTTCGCGCCGGCAGGCCCGCGGTTCCGGCTCCGCCCTTTTTCGGGTGGGTAGGGCTGGCGTTCCTAGCGGGGCTGGCCCCGGTCGGCGCCCAGCATATCCCCAACGCCGGGTTTGAGGCGGATGCGTCGCCGGGTTGGCCGGGTTACTCTGCCATCAGCGGTTGGACGGCGACCGTGCCCGGCCGCATTGGCCTAAACTACCTCGACCTGACCAACAACCCCACTAACGATTTGATGGTCTTTGCCGACAACGGCGCCACCACCCCCGAGGGCCGGCAGGTGGCCTTCATCCAAACCTGGCCAAACGAACCAACGAACACCCTGAGCACCACGCTGACGAATTTGGTCGTCGGCCAGTCCTATCAGGTATCTCTACGCGTCACCAGGCGTTCCGGGGTGGCGGGCGTCCCGACGATGTCGTTGCAAGTGGGGAATGCCACCATCGGCTCGAAGGTGCGGGCGGTGGGCGGGAAAAACTCCTATCTTCTCGTGGCCCGGGATTTCATCGCCACGAACTCCTCCATGCCGCTGGCCATCACCAGCTCTTCCAGCGAGGATGCCGCACTGGTCTTGGACGCTGTTCAGGTGGTTCCCACCCTGGCGGGCACCTTTTTCACCGTCTCTCACTGGACGGGGGACGCCAGCTCCGGCATCGACAGCGGCGCGGTCTACACCCACGCCGTCAACTTCGGGGCCGCCAGCATCAGTCCCGTCATCAATGGGGTGACCTTCACTGGTGTCGACGGCGGCAATCCCTCCGTGGCCAACTCCTTTTCCGTCACGGATCGCGGCGGGGTCTACAACGGCAACCCGAACAACAACCTCCCCTCGGGAAGCGGTAGCCGCAGTTTGGCCAACGATTTTCTTTTCAATGGGCAAAGCTCGGGGGCGCTCACCCTGCAGGGGTTGACGCCCGGCAAGCGCTACCGCACCACCCTTTTCGGCACGGGCTGGGACGCCAGCGGGCACCGCCTTTCCACCTTCACCGCCAACGGCCGCAGCTTCAAGCCCAGCCTGAACCAGTTTGGGCAGGGGGAGGGGGTCCGGCTGGACGTGGAGTTCACCGCCACCGGCACCACCCAGGCGATCTCCTATGACGGCTCTTGGCATATTGCCGGCTTTGCCAACCGCCTCCTGTCCGACGAGGTGGAAACCTTCACCGTCGCCCCTTGGAGCGGGGACGCCAGCTCGGGGATCAGCAGTGGAGCTTCCTACACCCACGCCTACAACTTCGGCACCACCCGCAACGCCGTGATCAACGGAGTCACCTTCCGCGGGGTGGCCGGCGGCAACCCCTCGGGCAGCGATTTTTTCCTGAGCGGCCCGGCGGTGATTCTCAACGGCAATAGCGGCTCCAACCAGCAACCGGAGGGCAGCGGCAGCCGGGTTCTGGCCGACGATTTTGTCTACGGCGGGAACGAGGGCAGCTTGACGCTGACGGGGCTGGTCTCCGGGCGGCGCTACCGCACCACCCTTTTCGGCATCGGCTGGGACGCCACCGGGCACCGCACCGCCACCCTGACCTCGGGGAGCCGCGCCTTCACCGTGGATGAAAACGCCTACGGGCAAGGCAACGGGCTGCGCGTCGAGGTGGAGTTCACGGCCGAGGGCTCCAGCCACACGATCCGATATGTCAATCTGGGCGAGGCCAGCTGGCATTGGCTCGGCTTCGCCAACCGGGACATTTCCGTGCCCGCGGCCCCGGTCCTGACCAGCCCCGATGGTCTGCTTACCGGAACCTTGGGCCAGCCATTCAGCTACTCCGCCACCGTCACGCCCAGTCCCACCACCTATCCCACCACCTACCAGATCACCGGGACCCTGCCCGCCGGTCTGACGCTCGATGCCGGCACCGGGGTGATTCACGGTACGCCCACCCAGGCGGAAGAGCACACCGTCGCGCTGACGGCGTCGAACGCGGGGGGCACCAGCAGCCCGCTCCTTCTGCAGATCCGGGTTCCGGGGGAGGGGATCGACCCCTATGACCAGTGGCTTTCCGCACAAACCGGGCTGGCCAACCCCAGCGGGACGGCCGATCCCGACGGAGACGGGCGCACGACCTTTTCGGAGTACGCCTTCGGCGGCAATCCCGCCGCCGCCGATCCGGTCTCGTGGAGCGTCGGCACCAGCGGCGCCAGTTTTGTTTTCACCTGGATGCAGCGCACCGGGGGTTCGGTGGTTTATGCCCTGCAGGAGTGCGCGGATCTGGCCACCGGGGCGTGGGTCAACTCCGCCGCGGCAGTGACGCCGGTCACCGGGAGGGCGACCCCGAGCGGATACGAATGGAAAGGCATCTCGGTATCCGCGGCGGGCAGAAAGTTTTACCGCGTGGCCACGGTGCCGCAGGTGCAGGGCCTCTCCTTTCCGCCGCTGCCCACCAAGACCCTCGGTCTGCCGTCCTTCACGCTCTCCGGCTCATCCTCCAGCGGGCTGCCGCTGACCTACACCAGCAGCAACCCGCAGGTCGCCACCATCTCGGGCCAGACCGTGACCCTCGTGGGCACCGGCACCACCACCATCACGGCCAGTCAGCCCGGCAACAGCACCTACCAGGGAGCCGCGGCGGTCAGCCAGACCCTGACGGTCGCACCGAGAACCTCGCTGACGGTGAATGCCAAGACCGACTTTGGTGCCGCGGGTGACGGAGTGGCCGACGACACCGTGCCCCTGCAAAAGGCTCTCGACTACCTGGCCGCGAACTTGGTGCGGGACGGCGGCGGCTGCCTCGTGCTGCCCCCGGGAACCTACCGGATCACGCGCCGCCTGAATTTCGAGCGGGCGGAGCCGCCTGCGAATTTCGGCCTCAACTACGGACTGACCGTCCGCGGTGCGGAAAGCGAGGGATCGGACGCCACCATCCTCCACGCCGCCACCCATGAGGGGGCCCTGTTCTTCAACGTGAACGACACGGAGCACCATTTTGGCCAGTTTGGGGTGCGGATCCAGGACCTGCAGATTCGGGCCGGCGTGGCGGATGCGGGTGCGGCCATCGAGGTCCAGCGCATGCCCACCGCGGACACCATCCAGGCGGTCGTGCCCTTGGTTAAAAATGTGGCCATCACCCGCGGCGGCCCCGGCCAATATTTCCGCTACGGCTTCGTCGGGCGGAGGGTGCTGTTGCCGGAGTTCACCGATGTCCGGGTGACGGGCGACCGGCAAGGCACGCGGGCCGGCATCCTGCTCGACCGGCACTACAGCTACGCCTTCAACAACTGCACCTTGACGGATATGCACATGGGGATTGATACCCGTAAGGGCGGCGAGGGGGCGGTGATCGAGCACACCACCCTCACCAACGTGAATACCGGGATCCACATGCACGTGGACCCTTATGATTTCACCGGTCCCTCCGGCTTGGGCGGCGCGCTCATCGGTTGCAACATCTCCGCCTGGGATTCCGGGGTGATCCTTGAAGGCAAGGGATTTTTCCCCATCCATGACAACCGTTTTGTTTCTTTGGGCAACGACCCGAACTTCCGCCACCTGACGGTGCGGCAGTCCCACCACGTGATCGTTTCCGAAAACGAGTTTACCGGTGCCGCGGGCCAGACCGGGGTTCTTGTGCAAAGCCCCCTCACGGAGGACAACACGGTGGCCCACAACCGCTTCGGCTCCGTAGGCACCGCGGTGCGGATCGAGGCGGGGGTGGCCAGCACCACCGTTCTGGACAACGCTCCCGCCGCTGCCTCCGTGATCAATGGGGGAAGCCTGACCGTGGTCCGGACCAACGCCCCGCGGACCTTCCGGGAGACGGCGACCCGCCTGCCGGCCTACGGATACCGGCCCGGCCGGGTCCTGGTCCCGTGGAACCAGCTGGTGCATGGGCCGATCGTCAAGGTGACGGATTACGGGGCCAACGGGGTGGACGGGCTCGACGACACCGCGGCCCTGCAGAGTGCGGTGAACGCGCTGCAGGCCACCCTGGACAGCGGCGGCTCCGGCACGCTTTATTTTCCCGCGGGCCTGTACCACTTGTCCACCCGGCTCCATCTCACCCAAGGCGGGGCGAACTGGCAAAAGCTGACGATCGCCGGGGACGGCAGCCACGTCTCCGGCCTGGCGGTGACCGGTTTCGAGGGGGTTTTCAAGATCGACTGCACGCAGCCCGTGCCGATTTTCCTGCACGGATTCCGGATCGACCCGCACACCGCCAACCCCTCCACCGCGATCGAGGTGACGCAGCAGAACGGCAGTCCCACCGGCGACCGTTCCCTCCTCATCCAAGATGTCCGGCTCTTCACCTGGGAGCCCAAGGAGGACGACGATGGGAACCCCACGCCCCGTTACTTCAGCGGGGGAATCAAGGCCACCGGGACCGTCCGGCCGCTGTTGCAGTTCGTGGACATGCGCTCGGTCGGCAACGACAATGCCAGCCTCTTCGGCCTCCACTTCACCGGCGGCTATGGGTTCGACTGGCAGGGCGGCAACATCTACGGGAAGCAGTCCGGGGGGATCATCGAGAGCCTGGGCGGCGGGGTGAACATCCGAGGGCCCAGCTTCAACGGGGGCGGCCTGACCGGCCTGGTGGTCGATGCCAACGGCGGATCCTTCTCGATGAACAACTCGCATATTGATTGTCCCGTGAACCTGCGCGTCAAAAACGCGAACGACGTCGTGGTCATCAACACGCTGACGATCGCGGGTCCCCAGAATCCCAATCCCCCCACCGGCACGACGTTCTCCTTCCTGAACTGCACCAACCTGGTGGTCCGCGACAACATGCTGGCGGCCGCTTATCTCACGCCCCGGCCCGACAATGTGTTCATCAACCTTGGGGCCGCCCCCGAAACCTGCAACGGGTTCGACCTCTCGGGCAACATGATCATTTTCAATGAAAACGAAGGGGTTGGCATCCGCATCCCGGCGGGGAACCTCAACGGCAAGGTTTCCCACAACCGCTTCTTTGGCACCTCCGTGCAGGACATCGACAACCGGGAAGCCAGCACCCAAATCCTCCTGCTCCCTCGGGACTAGGCGCAGGAGGGGAACCAGGACAGAACGCGGGATTCCCCCGTCAGGGCGTCCAGGCGGGCTTGGCGGCGTTGACCGGAAAATAGTTGGTGTCGCGGAAGGAGACCCTTTCCACATGTCCATCGACAAAGGCCATCAAGGTGGCGCGATCGGGCGGCCCCATCCCGGTGGGATCGGTCAGGCTCAGACGGCGGGATGGGTAAGGGAAGTCGGGGTTCCGCCGCTCGGAGGGAAAAAACTGCAACGCGCCCCAGCCGGCGGCTGCGCTGAAGCAGGCGGTGGTGAGCATGACGGTTTTGGAGGGCCGCGCGATGGCGGGCAACGGGGCCATGTTGACGGACCAGTTCATCGCCCATTGGTGGCCGATCCGAATCATGGGGAGGTCAGGGCGCAGGGCGCTGAGGGAAGGGCAGAGGTAGGGATGGTTGGGATCGAGCAGTTTGACCGGAGGGAACTCCCCATCGGGCGGATAGGAGCCCGGCAGATATTCCCGGACCACCTTCACCCAGTTGTTCGCCCCATCGTCCAACGTGGCTCCGGGAATTTTTCCAAACTCCGCCGCCGCGGTCAAAACCAGGGTGGCGGTCTGCCGCAGGTTGGCCAGATCCTTGGCGGCCAGGGCCGAGGCGCGGGCCTTGCCGGTGGCCACGATCGCCAACCCGGCGACGAGACCGACGATGGCGACGACGGTGAGCAGCTCGACCAGGGTGAAGCCCCGGGCCCAACGGGTTCTGCCGCCATCGGGTCGGGAGAAACCGGGGACGGAGCCGGCCAGGGCGGCCGAGGGGAAAGACAAAATGGAAACTTTTTCCATCCGAGTCCCCTTAACATCCAAAACGGAAGGTGTCGACCGTCTGCGGCTCACGAGGTGGCTTCCCACCCATTTCGAGTTCTGCCCAGACGATCCTTGGACCCCGGCGGAGCTTCCGGTTCATCGCGCGCGGAACCAGCGCGCCCCCGGCCGGGCTGGAAAGCGTGGAAGCTGGTTGGGGGCATCGCACACCACCGCGTGCATTCGGTGAAAGGGCGCCACGGGACACATCGCGGTCTGCCCAAGCTTGCTGGCATCGACGAGGAGGACGGTTCGTTGGGCCGCCTGAATCATGGCCTGCTTGACCTCAACCTCCAGCGGGTTCGGATCCGTCAGGCCGTGCTCCGGATCCAGGCCCGTGACCGTCATGAGAAAGAGGTCGGCCCGCTTGCGGCGAAAGAAGCGGATGGCGTCGGGGCCGACAAAGGTCCCGGAGATCGGACGCAACATGCCCCCGCTGGCATGGCAACCCGCGTCCGGGGCGTCCCGCTGCATCCGCGCAAGAATGGTCAGGCTGTGGGTGAGCACCGTCACGCCGCGTCCGGCCAGCAGGGGGCAGACCTCGGCCACGGTGCTGCCGCCGTCAATGATCAGGGTCATGCCACGCCGCACCAGCTGATCCACCGCCGTCCGCGCGATGCGGCGCTTGGCCTCGCTGTGCCGCCGGGCCTTGACGGAGATCGCCGTCTCGGCGGGGTCGCCGGCCGCCACCGCACCCCCGCGTACCCGCTGGATGCGGCCCGCCTCACGCAGGTGTTCCAGATCCCGCCACAGTGTCATGAGCGAGACGGGAAAGTTCCGGCGCAGGGAGGCGATCGAAACCGAGCGGTCCCGCTCCACCATGCCGAGAATGCGCTGGTGCCGTTCGGCGGCAATCACCCGGTGATATAAAACGATAGGAAAGGACATGTCCAGCCTGCCCGTTTTACGAATCAAAAATGTTAGATTCAGAAAAAAGTGTTATGGAATGTTATTTTGTTGTCAGGGGTCGGAGGCCCGCCCCAGTTTCAGCTTGATGGCCGTCCCCGGGCTTGCCTCCGTGCTGCCGGAACACCTTGCCGCCCACCTGGATCTCGGGGCGGGAACGGTGGGCGCGCACCCTGGCACGGAGCGTTTTTTGTCCGATCTGCGCGGGGTTTTCCATGACGAGGTCGCCTACGGCGAGGCGCTGGCCCGCGGCAACCCGCTGGTCTACCGCGTCGTGGGGGTGGCGCCGGCGGAAGGGGACGGGCAGCTCCATTACGGCCTCGGCACCTTGCAGGCCGGGAAGATCGGGCAGGAATATTTTCTGACCAAGGGCCACCTGCATGCCTGGCGTCCGGCCGCGGAGGTGTATGTCGGGCTGCGGGGGGACGGGCGGATGATCCTGGAGGAGGAGGCCACGGGCCGGACGCGCCTGGTGCCGCTGGGCGCGGGCGATGTCGTCTATGTGCCGGGCCACACCGCCCACCGCACCGCCAACGTGGGAAGCGAGCCGCTCGTTTACCTCGGCATCTATCCCGCCGCCGCCGGCCATGACTACGCCGCGATCGCGGAGAGGAACTTCCGCTGCTGCCTGGTCGAGCGGGAGGGGCAGCCGGTGCTGGTGGAACGCGCCCGCCTGGTCCGCGGGGCGGGGGGGCGGCCGTGATCCCGTCCCTCCCGGAGTCGCGGCCGCCCGTCGGCCAAGTGGCGCGGCCGTGGGGCGGATTCCACCAGTACGCCCTCAACCGGGAATGCACGGTCAGCCTGATGCAGGTGCAGCCCGGCCAGCGGCTTTCCCTGCAAAGCCACACCAGGCGGGCGGAGCTCTGGATCGTCCTCGATCCCGGGGCGAGGGTGCAGGTCGGCGAGCGGGTGTGGGATTGCCAGCCGGGGGAGGAGATCTGGATCCGCGCCCATGAGCGGCACCGGCTGGCCTGCGCGGGGGAGCGACCGTGCCGCGTCCTCGAGGTTGCCTTCGGCCGTTGGGAACAGGCGGATATCACGCGGTATGAGGACGATTTCCAGCGGCCGGCGGTGGGGGAATGAGCCTCTGAGCTATTTGCAACGCCACGGGCTGCACTCGGCCAACTACGACGCCCAGCCCTTCGTGGCCGTGCCGGGCCACGCGGACCAGGTCTGGGACGGCTGGCGGGAGATCGCCGCGGAACTGCGCCGGGCCATTGCGGCGGGGCGGCCGCCCGGCCGCGGCCGCTTCGTGCTGGCGGTGGAGACGGTTCCGGGCGTGCTCGATGAGGAGGTCATCCCCGCGCTCCGCGAGGGCCTGCGCCCGGACGAGTGGGTTCACACCGTCGAGGCCGCCTTCCGTTCGCCGGAGGCCATCGATGCGCTCGTGGCGCCCGATCTGGGGGGCGACGACCCGGTCTTCGGGCGCCTCACCCGGCTGACCCTGGAGGATTTTTTCGATCCCGCAAAAGTGGAGTTGCTGCGGGCCCGCCTGGCGGCCGCCGAGGGGCTCACGGTGGTCTACGGGCCGGGCGCCCTGCGGGCCTGCCGGCCGGACCTGACCGTGTATGCGGACATGGCGCGGTGGGAGCTGCAGCGGCGGCAGCGGGCGAACCGCGTCTCCAACCTCGGGGTGGAAAACCGCACCCTGCGGGCCGCCCGGAAATACCAGCGCAGTTTTTTTGTCGATGGGCGGGTCTGCGACCGGCAGAAGCGGGAGACCCACCGGCACTGGGACTACCTGCTCGACACCTGTGCGGAAGGCCGCCCCAAGATGATCACCGCCCGGGCCTTGGCGGCCGGTCTGGACGAGGCGGTGCGCCGGCCGTTCCGGCTGGTGCCGTTTTTTGATCCCGGCGTCTGGGGTGGACAGTGGATGCGCGAGGTTTGCTCCCTGCCCGAAGGTCCCCCGAACTATGCCTGGTGCTTTGACTGCGTGCCGGAGGAGAACAGCCTGCGGCTCGGTTTCGGTGCGGTTCAGGTGGAGATTCCCTCGATCCACCTGGTCTTCTTCCGCCCTGTCGAGCTGCTCGGCGAGCCGGTCTATGGCCGCACTGGGGCGGAGTTTCCCATCCGCTTCGACTTTCTGGACACGATGGGGGGGCAAAACCTCAGCCTCCAGGTCCATCCGCTCCTCGACTACGCCCGCGAACATTTCGGGCTCAGCTCCACGCAGGACGAAAGTTATTATCTTCTCGACGCCGAACCCGGCGCGGTCGTGTATCTTGGGGTGAAGGACGACGTGGATCGGGCGGCGATGCTGGCGGATCTGGAAATCGCGCAGCGGGATCCCTCCCGCCCGTTTCCGGACGAGCGGCATGTGGCGCGTTTTGCTGTCCGCCCGCACGATCATTTCCTGATTCCTGCCGGCACCTGCCACGCCTCCGGCCGCAACAGCATGGTTTTGGAAATCAGCCACACGCCCTATCTTTTCACCTTCAAGATGTGGGACTGGGGCCGCCTCGACCTCGACGGCCGGCCGCGGCCGATTCATCTGGAGCGCGGGCGCGAGAACCTCCAGTGGAACCGCAACGAGACGTGGTGCCGCGAGCGGCTGGTGAACGCGATCACGCCCGTGGCCTCGGGCCCCGGCTGGCGGGAGGAAAAGACCGGCCTGGACCGCAGCGAGTCGCTGGAGACCCGGCGGCACTGGTTCACCGGGGTCGTGGCGCATGACACGCGGGGAGAAAGCGTCCACGTGCTCAACCTTGTCCAGGGCCAGGAGGCCGAGGTGGCCAGTCCCACCGGGGCCTTTGCGCCCTTTGTGGTCCATTACGCGGAAACCTTCGTGGTGCCAGCCGCCGTCGGCCGCTACACCCTCCGTCCCCACGGCCAAGCCGAGGGCACCGAGTGCGCGACGATCAAGGCGTTTATGCGGGTGCGGGGCTGATCCGGGCGAGGACGCATTTTTCTGGAAGTTGTTCGCGCTAGCTTTCACCTCGGCGGCACAAAAGCCCCGGTCTTTGACCGGGCGCGCGAGAGAGGGGAGGGCTTAAGGAGAGACAATCCCCCCACCTGACCGGCTGATGGGCAAGCAGGAACTGGTGACGCAAAGTTATCTTTATGATCATCTGACCCTTGACAAAAAGGGGATGGCAGATAAAGTGATTATATGGAGGGCCATAGTTACAAAAATGTCCCCGAGGCTAAAGGCTTACCTCTTTCCCAAACCTTACGCCTAGCTCTCCTCAGCGGATGGGTGGGTTTGGTGTTGGGCATCCTGCCGTCCGCCGAAGCCTCCGAAACGGTTGTTTACCATTACAGTTTTAGCGGGTCTGCGACCAACAGCGTCTTGGGCCAAGCCCCGGATATCCGACCCTCCGACGAGGTGTTTGTCTCCAACGACACGGCCAGCCAGACCGATCAGATCAAAGCCAACGGCACCGTGACGGGTGATGCACTGCCTTCTTTTTATCTTCCTTTCCGGGTGGTTGCAGGCCGGAAAAACATCGTTGGCCTGGATGTCCAGTTAAATCCCGGAAACCCCGCTGGAGAACACTGGTACGGGCTTTGTCTGGCGCGCGGGGCCACCTTGCCGGGGGAAAACCGCGGGTTGGCCAGTGCTTACAGTGCCATGTTTCTGCTGCGGGAAAACGGGGATGCGCAGTTCCTCAGTTGGGGCACCCTGCAGGGTAATGCCAGCCGCAATCTCAACGCCACCTCTGGCCGGATGGAAATCGTGCTCGATAACACCAGCCCGAACGCCGATCTGTGGGTCATTGAGTTTCGCCTCAACGGGAATCTCGTCTTCTCCACGCAATACGGCGGGGGAAATTTCAATCCGGATAGCTCCGATCCGATTTCCTGGGTGGGTTTCGGCAAGTGGGGCCCCACCCAAGGGAGGATGGATAACTTCACCGTCAAGGTCTCCCCGGCCCTCGCCCCCGTCGTCGCGGCGGTGGATCCCTCCACCGCGCGCGGGAAGGTGATGGCCGGATACCAAGGCTGGTTCACCGCCCCCATCACCGGCGATTCGCGCTGGATCCACTGGGGCAAGGCGGGCTTCGAAGACGACGGCACCACCCCCACCGACCACGCCAAGCCCAATGGCACCAACCTGCGGGTGGACATGTATCCGGACCTGCGGGAGTTCGACGGGGACGAACTCTTTCCCACGGCCATGGCCATCGGCACGAGCACCAACCTCGCGCCCCTCTACTCCGCCAGCAACCCGAAGACGGTGCGCCGCCACGTCCGTTGGATGCAGGAGTACGGGATCGACGGTGTCTTCGTCCAGCGCTTCCTGGTGGATCACCGCCCCAACGGCGACCTCTCCTACCAGCAGCAACTCAACAAGGTGCTGTGGAGCATCAAGAACGGTTGTCAGGAATACGGCCGGGTCTTCGCCGTGATGTATGACATTTCCGGCAGCACCGAGGGGCCGGATTGGGTCAACAACCTTAAGAACGACTGGATGTCATTGGTCGACCGGGGCCTGACCCGCGGCGGGCGTTATCTGCAGGAAAACGGCAAACCCTTGGTCGGCATCTGGGGCATGGGCTTCACCGACCGCGTCCCCGCGGACGCCGCCGAGGCGCAGGCCCTGATCAACTGGTTCCAGTCCGGGGCGCCGGCCAAATACCGGGCCTCCGTCATGGGCGGGGTTCCGGCGCAATGGCGCACGCAGGAAGGGTGGGGTGACTCCCGCAGCGGCACGGCCTGGGCCAACGTCTACCGCTCCTACGATGTGATCAGCCCGTGGACGGTGGGGCGCTACAACAACAACACGCAGGCGGACAATTGGAAGACCACCCGGATCGTGCCCGATATCGCGGCCGCCCAAACCGCCGGGCGTGCCTATGGCACCGTGGTCTGGCCCGGATTTTCCTGGAAAAACCTCACCGGCGGCACCCTCAACCAGATTCCGCGCAATGGCGGTTCCTTCTTCTGGCGGCAGATCTTCAATGCCGTCGATGCCGGCAGCGACATGATTTACGTGGCCATGTTCGACGAGGTGGACGAGGCGACCGCCATCTACAAGGTGGCCGAAAACGCCGCGCAGGCGCCCACGGTGGGCAACTGGGTCAATCTGGATGCGGATGGCATCGCGGTGCCTTCCGACTGGTATCTGCGGCTGACCTACGAAGCCGGGCGGATGTTGCGCGATCCCTCCCTCCGCACGGCCACGCTACCGAGTGCGCCTGGACCCCAGACGGTCACCGGCCCGGCGCTGAGCAACACCTGGGATGGCGGCGCGGGATTGGCCGATGACTCGTGGTCCACGGCGGCCAACTGGGTGGGGGATGCTCTGCCGAACCTGAGCCTGCCGCTCATCTTCGCCGGTTCCTACGGCGGGGCGGGCGCCCCCACGGCGTACCAGCTGGACGAGCCGGCCCCGACCGTCGCGGGGCTGAAATTCGCCCCGAGCGCGGGAGCCTTCACCCTGCTGGGCTCGCCCATCGTGCTGGCCGGCGACATCACCAACGCCAGCACCCGGACGCAAACCATCTTTCACGGGATGACCTTGTCCGGCACCAACACCTTCGCGGCCACGGCCGGCAACCTGTTTGTCGGTGGAGCCCTCAGCGGCACCGGCGCGCTGCGCAAAACCGGTGACCAGATGCTGACCCTGAACGGCCTGGCCCGTCACACCGGCGGGACCGAGGTGGTGGCCGGCACCCTGACTTTTTCCGGCGTGCCCCCCGGAGGAGAAGGTTTCCTCGCCGGGAATGTGACCATTCGCTCCGGGGCCACGGTCTATCTCAACGAGGCGTGGTCGCTCGGTTACACCGGCAACACCGCCAATTCGGTCACCAGTATCACCATTGACGGCGGATCCCTGGTGGTGGGGGCCAACAACACCGGGGGAACCGCCGCCCAGACCATCACCATGACGGGGGGTTCGATCCGCCAATTGGGGGATCGGGACCTGGATCTTTACCACGGCAACGGCAATGTTTCGGCCAACCCCGTGCTCCGCACGCTGGCTTCGTCCACCCCCGCCGTGGTGGACGCCAACTTGGATCTGCGCCTTGGGGCGGGCAACTCCCTGACCCTCGACGTGGCGGCCGCCGGCGATCTTCTCCTCCGCGGCAGCGTGCAGGACGGGAACGAAACGGGGGGAGTGATCAAGACCGGGGCGGGGAAGGTGACCATGGCGGGGGTCAACAGCTACACGGGGGACACGCAGGTCAACGCCGGGACCTTGGAATTGGCCGCCACCGGTATCCAGCAGTTCAAGATTCGGGGCGACGGCACCAACAATGCCATCCGCGGGGCGGGGACGGTAACCCTGCTGGGTTCCCTGTCTTTTGACCTCTCCGCCGCGGGCAACGGCTATCCCAATACCTGGCAAATTGTGACGACGAATGGGCCGCGCACCTACGGACCGGAGTTCCAGGTGCTGGGTTTCTTCTCGATGGGCGACGGCACCTGGCGGCGGCCGAGCAATGACCGGGTTTATGAATTCAGCCAGGCAACCGGCCAACTGCGCACCACGGAGTTCGGCGGAAGTGACCCGTTTTACACTTACCTCCGCAAGGAAATGAGTTCCGCGGACTATGCGGTCAGCAACACCGATCTCCTCCAGACCAGCGCGGTGGCGACCAACGCGGTGGGGAACTTCACCTTGGAGGGCTGCGGGGGTCTGGCCAAGTTGACGGACGGACAGTTCGGCACGCCAGGCACTCAGGCCGCCCCCTCGGCCACCTGCCAGCTGGGAGATGTGATCACCTACACGCTCAACACCGGCGCAAGTCCGCGGGGCTATAACATCGCCAAGATTGTCAGCACCACCAGCTGGAATGAAAACCGTTTCGGCCAGCGCTATGACGTGGAAGTTCGCAAGGTGGGCGCGCCGGCGGGAGCCTTTGTCCCGCTCGTTTCGGTGGACCACCGTCCTGTCTCCAGTGGCACCAGCAGCGCGCAGGTGACGGTGACGGCCTTTAGCGGAAGCGGCGGCTTGAATACCGGCACCTTGGCCAGCGGCGTGGCCGAGATCCGCTTTATCTTCAAAAACGGCACCATCTACGGCCATTCAATGTATCGTGAGCTGGATGTTTTCGGCTCGCCGACGGGGCTGGGGGGACTGGATCTGGTGAGCGGCGGCGGCTTCGAATGGCCGTACTTGGGCAATGGCTTCACGGAGGGCAGCACCGCCACGGGTTGGACCGCCATCAAGCGGGTGAGCAATCCGGTTTTCGGCGGAGGGCTGGTCGGCAACGGCAGCATATATGGCAATTCCAACGCGCCGGAGGGCAGCCAGGCCGCCCTGCTTAAGGGAGCCGGCGGGCTTGAGCAGGTGATTTCGGGTCTGGAGGTCGGCAAAAGTTATAATCTCAGCTTTTTTGCCTTGGGGCGTGCCATAACCGGCCAAGCCAACCCCTTTGAGGTGTGGATGGATGGACAGCGGATCAGCCTTTCTGGGTTGAATGTGGTGGAGCCGCCGATGGACGCGTACACACCCTACGTGGGTCAGTTCACCGCGCGGAACCGCACGATGACGCTGGCCTTTGTCTCCACGCTGCCCGATGACGTGCAAGATCGCTCCTCCTATGTGGATGATGTCCGCATTCAGGACGCTTCCCTGCCCAGTGCCCCGACCTTCACCAGTGCCGGTGGCATTCTCACGGGGACGGTGGGAGTGCCTTTTCTCTATACTTCCACGGTCAGCCCCAGCCCCGCCACCTACCCGACGACCTATCAGATCACCGGGGCTCTCCCTGCCGGCCTCTCTTTCAACAGCAACACGGGCGTAATCAGCGGAACGCCCACCCAGGCGGAGGACCGGGCGGTGACCCTGACGGCGACGAACGCCGGTGGGTCCAGCAGCCCGCTTTCCCTGCAAATTCAGATCACCCGCGGGGCGGTCGATCCGTATGACGCTTGGCTGGCCCTTTATCCCGGCCTGAGCAATACCGCGGGCACGGCCGATCCGGACGGGGACGGCTGGAGCAACCACCAGGAGTTCCTCTTTGGAGGAAATCCCACCGCTGGATCCGCTGGATTCCTGACGGCCACGCGTTCGGGCTCGCAGATTCTCTTCACCTTCGTGGCAAGGCGAACGGATGCGACCTACACCATCCAGAGCGTGGCCAGCCTGGCGGGCGCCAGCTGGGCTGCGGATACCGAGGCCCAGACCAGTCTGGCGGATGCGGCTGACCAGAGCGGGTTGGCCAACCCGACCGACTATGTCCGCCGCCAGTTCACGGTGAGCCCGGGCACGAAAAAGTTCTACCGTGTGGCGGGTGCCACCGCCCCGTGAGTCGCTTGATGGATTTTTTGGGTGAGCGTTGCTTTCGAAGCAACTTTTTATCCTGACACGCCCAAGGGACCGAGGGCAGTGCTCCTCCGGGTAGTCACCCCCTCGAGGCCCTGATCGATCGGCCATGGAGGGTAATTTTTTTATTATAAATAATTAATGCAAAGTGCTTTATATGCAAATTTTACCCCAAAAAGAAATTTGGATAGAAAGCCATAAAAAATAAAAAATTCCCTTGATTTTTCTTAATGCGTATGGTAATTTCCAAATAGGAGAAAAAATATGAACCAAACTATGAACCAAACTATCAACAAAACCTCCAACCAAACCTTTCGTGCAACCGTGGCAATTTTCTGTCTCGGATTATGTCTGCTGACAGCCAATCGCCTTTCCGCGCAAATCCTCATCAAAGACGATTTCAGCCTGCGAGGTGATGGTAGTCTCACCGGAGCTGCACCCAGCAACGTCCACCCGGTTGGATCCGTGTGGTCAGCAGGAAACAATACCGGTGGTTTGTATACAACCACTTCCTTCGGCGATGGTGCCCCCAGCGCTTGGGGCCAAAGCCAAAACAGTGGATCCGTATCCCTGGGCGATCTGAACAGCCTGCCAACCAACCTCCTGACCATCTCGGCGTCGATCGGCATGGAGCAATTGGGTGGGGGTCCTGTCGGTTCCGCGGACGGCGGGCGGGGTCTTGGGCTGGGCTTTTTTAAGAACGCCACCGGCGGTCAATTCTCCCAGGCCTTTTTCACCGGGCTGGTGCTGGACACGGCGGGGCGTCTGAATTTTGTCCATGATCCCAACGCCAGCGGATTTTTTGACAGCGGCTCCCTGCTCAAGACGGCGGTGGCTTATGGGGGTACTTTCAACTCCACCGCTTGGTACGATCTGAGCTACAAGATCAACACGATCACCGGTGCGATCAGCGACATCACGCTGGAAGGTTCTTCCGCGGACTACAGCTCCCTGGCCTCCGGCGTCAACCTCTTCACCGCCGCCTCGGGCAACATCCAGCACGCGGGGGTTTACACCTCCTCTGCCGGGGGCATGAGCGGTTACGCTGGGTTCGACAACTTCACCGTCACCGCGGTTCCCGAACCTTCCGCCTTCGCCTGTCTCGCCGCCGGTTTGGTGGGAATGCTCGCGCTGAGAAGCCGGCGCGCCTAATCAGGTTTCCGTCGCCTGCGGGCGGGGGGAAACCCCCGCCCCGCGCCTTTCAGGCCGGGGAGCCTTTCAGCCAAGTGCCCACCCCGATGATGAGGGTGGAGAGGATCAGAAAAAAGATTCCCAAGCCAATGAGTTGATGGGCCTGACGGCTGGCCCCTTTCCACTCCTGCAGGATCCAGCCCCACATCGTGCTGAAAATAATGATGCTGGCCATGTGGAGGGTCCAGCTGGCGAAGCCGTATCGGCCCATCTGAGTCTCCCCCATGGTGTAGAAAAAAAACTGGAGATACCAGGTGATCCCCGCCAAAGCGCTGAAGAGATAGTTGGAGGCCACGGGAATCTGCAGGGAGGACGGAGGGGGGAGGGCGGGGGCGGCGGAGCCGTGTTCGCCGGCGGGTGCGCCCGCGAGGGCGTGCTCCGGGCGGAGCTGGGTGGCGAAGTACTGGTAGGCGCTGCGGTTTTTGCGGTGGAGATAGGCGCACCAAAGGAAGTTGGTGGTGAAGCCGCCCAGCAAAACCACCACCAGCTTGGGAAGGCCGGTCCAGAGAACGGCGGTGCCGGCGGCCAGGGAGGATTCGCCGACGGGGCGGGCGGCGGCCAGGGCAAAGGCAAAGCAGGCGCTCATGATGCCCGAGAAGGTGGCGAGGGCGATGCCCTTGGGAAAGTTGAACTCGGCGATGCTCTTCTGCTTGTCCGCCGCGGACATCTCCCGTTCCTTGACCAAACCGGCGAGGGCCGCCACCGCGATGCCCAGGAGGCAGACGGCGACCCCGCCCAGGGTGATCTGTCCGGAAAGGGTGGCGGCGATCTGGGCGATATTTTCATCCACGGGCACCTCGGGCAGGAACATTTTCATGATGGGGGGTAGCAGGGTGCCGAAAGCGGCGCAGTAGCCCAGGGCCACGCCCATGCCGAGGGAGAGGCCGAGGTAGCGCATGGTCAGGCCGAAGGTAAGACCGCCAACCCCCCAAAGAACGCCGAAGAGATAGGTCCAGAAAAGGGTGGGGAAGGACTGGGCCTGCAGGACCGCGAGGAGGTCCCGCGTCATGAGGGAGGCCAACAGGATCGGCATGAGGATCCAGGAGAAGAACCCGCCCACCAGCCAGTAGGTTTCCCAAGACCAGAGCCGCACGCGGCGGTAGGGGACGTAAAAAGAGCCGGAGGCGAACCCGCCCAGCCAGTGGAAAAATACGCCGAGCAGAGGATTCATCCCGGGAGGGGTCGGTGGGGAGACGAGGGGTGGGCGGAGGGGCCGAGCGCGGCCGGGGAGAGGAAGGGGGCCATGGGCGGGGCTTTAGGAAATGATCGTTTCCATGGGATACTATCTTAAAAAATCCAGCGGGCCAGGGGGAGCTTTTTTTGGGTTGGTGGCTAGCCGGGCCGAGGGTTCAGCCGGACGGGCGCAGGGGCACGGACAGCACGGTGGGTTGGTCCGCGGGAAGGCGATGGGTTTGCGGGCCGAGGTGGATGACGACGGGGAGGTCGGGCACGAGGGTGACGCGGGCGGTGGAGCCCACTTTTTTCCACGCCAGCCGGATGCCTCCCCGACGCATGGGGAAAGGGATGGTGCCGGAGACGCGGGTCTGGCCGCCGGGGTGAATCTCCAGATCATAATGGCCAAAGCCGAGATCGAAGCGGGGATGCAGACCGAGCAGGTGGCGGGAAAGGATCCAGGTGGGGCAACCGGACCACTGGTGGCAGTGGCTCCAGCGGGTATCGAAGACCTCCGGCCAGGTGGTGAAGCCGCAGGAGAGAAACCATCCCCAGCAGGTGCGGATTTGTTCCAGCACAAAGGACATCTGTCCCTCGCGGATCAGGGCGGGCAGGGCGTGGTGGAGAAAAAAGGGAGTGATCACCTGGGTGGATTCGAGGGTGGGAGCGTCCAAACGGACGGCCTGCGGGTTATTCGGGAAACAGGCGAGCAGGTGGCGGCGGATGGCGGCGACGAGCGCCGGGCGGCGGGAGGGGGGCAGCACGCCGGTGCGCAGGGCGAGGACGCTGGTGTGGTAGCTCGGCCCGCGGCCGTTCCGGAGGGTGCGGGTAAGGCGGGCCCGCCAGTAGCTTCCGATGGTTTGAGCTAACCGGCGCCAGTGGTCGGCCCGTTTCCGGCGCCCGACCTGCTGGGCCCATGCGGCCATGCCTTGGACGGCTTCCAGATAGAGGAGGCTGAGGGCGGGATCGATCTGCGGGGTGTCTCGGCGGTTGCCAAACACGGTGGCGGCCCCCTGATAGCCCCAATCAATGAAATTCCAGCGGGCGGGGTTGGTGCGCACGCCGCAACCTTGTCGGTCCCGGGCGAAGGCGCGGAGGTTGCGCTCTGCGGCAGGATAGAGATCCCGGAGCAGGGTGAGGTCCCCGGTGAGGCGATGGTAACGGGGGATGGCGGCCACCCACTGGAGGGCAAACGAAGGGAGCATCTGGCACGCCCCGGGAAAGACCCCGGGAACCATCCCGTCGGGACCGGCGCACTCCGCCGCCTGCCGGAGGCCCCGGCGCAGCGGCCGCCAGTCATGGTAAGCGGCCGCGATCAGATCCATGGCCGGCCCAACCGCATCGCCCAGCCACTGGCCACGCTCGCGGTGGGGGTTGTCGGTGATGGCATCCTCGGCGCAGCCCCGCAGGGTGGTCACCCCAACCTGCCAAATCCGGTTGAGGAGACGGTCGCTGCAGTGGAATTGGCCGGTGGGAGGTTCGGGGTAGGCGGTGCGTTCAAAGAACCGGGTCGTGCCCGCGGGGATTTTTTTGCAGGGGGCCAGGATGTGCACCTCCACAAAGCGGGCCCCCTTGGGGTGGAGGGGTTCCAAAATCTGGGGGCCGCCGGTGGTTTCCCAATGGTCGAGCATGCAGGAATTTTCCCCGGACCCGGTCTTAAGGTAAGGGCTGACCCGTCCGTGGGTGAGGGACTCGGCGTAGGCGACCTGAACCACGGAACCGCGGGGCAGGCGGAGGTGGAGGCGGGGGCGAATGAGGCACACCCGGCCCAGGTCCCAGCGGAACCATCGTCCCTGCGCGGGCAGAGAGTGGGTGTGGAGGGTGCGGGTGACGAAGGCGGCGGTGGGATCGTGATGCAGGAGACTCATGTTGACGAGGGATCCCTCGCCGATGCGGATGGCGGGAATTTCCCGCGGGCGGATGGGGCCCAGATCCACAGGGCGCCAGGTCCAGGCCGGAGAAGGACGCAGGCGGCGCGGCCGGGGCCAGCGGCCGTCGGCATAGTTCACCTCCCGCCAGCCGTCGGGGAGCTGCGCGGTCTGGCACCACTCCACCCAGCCGAGGACGCACCCCAGGCGGCGGCCGGTGCGCTGGTAGGCCTCGGCCCGGAAGGCGCGCCAGCGGAGGGGGATTTTTTTTGGGCCCGAGGTGACGGCAGCCGCGACAAACGCAGGGGTGGCGGCCTGCTGCAGGCGGGTTTCCACGCCAAGGTGGTGGGCGTGGAATGCCAGCACGTGCGGGCCGGCCTCCAACACGATCCGGTGGGTGGCGTAGTCTGGCCGGCGGTCGGGGAAGCGGGCAGGGCCCTCGTCGAGGGGGGTGCCGTCGATCCAGGTGCGAAACGCGTGGGCGCCGGCGAGAGAGACGGTGACTTCGCCGGTGCGGGCCAGACGGAACTTGGCGCGGAAGAGGGCGTGGGTGTCCGGCGGGGTGGACTCCGCCAACCAAAAAGGCTGCAAATTCACAGGAAATATATCATCGCATCCAAGGGAATTTTTACCATACGATATTGCCATGCCAGGCGGGCTTCTGGGATTCTGCCCTCAGGACCACGGTTGGTTCCGGAAATGAAAAAAATCTTTTTAATCGGCCTCGGGGCGGCCTGGCTTGCCTGGGGGGGATCCGCGCAGGGCGGGAAAGAAGAGGGTTGGCTTCCCTTGGAGGCGCAGGTGGGGGGGCGGCAGGAGCTGGTGTATTACGTTTGGGAAATTTCCGACGGGCGGGTGGTTCCCTCCGCCCGGGGGTTTGCCGAGGCGACTTGCCGGCTGCCGGTGCCCGCGACCCGTTCGGGTCCGGTCGAGGTCCGTTGGCAGGCGGTGGGACTCTCCGGCTGGACGGCGGAGGGGAAGATGGGCCGGGTCGAGCCCCAACCGGGGCCGGACCCGGGGTGGAAAAAAATCCCCTGGGAAGCCGCCTGGGTCACGGCGGACGGCGTGGCCGGCCCGAAGCGGTCGGAAGGTCCGTACCGGGGCCAGCCGGGCCTGGCGGGGGGAATTCACAGCCTGACCCTGGAGGGGAAAACCGTGGAGCGCTGGGAATGGCTGAAGTTGACGCCGGAAAAGGAGGGGGGCTTCCCCTGGCATTTTTGCCTGCAGGTGTCTCTGGGCCCGGAGGGTCCCTGGTTTCCCGTGCCGAGCGCGGACTTTGTTTTTTTTCCGGATCCGGGGCGGAAGGAGGTCTGGATTCCCCTGCGGGGTCTGATGGCGCGGTGCCTGCGGATCGGGGTGACGGGTATGAGGCCGCCGGAACGGGCCGCCGCCGGGGAGGCGGGCTGGGCCCTCCGAGCGGTGGAGATCCTGGGGGGTGGGCCGCCGCGGTTCGGGGCGGAAGGAGCGGAGGTTGGTGAGGTGGCAGCGTGGAATAATCTGTGGCTGAATTTTGGTCTGGCCGGCAACGAGGTCCACCAGCGGTTCGACGGCTGGTGGGAGACGGATCGGCCGCTGGAGGGCGGGATGGTCTGTATCGGCAGCACCGAATGGCTGGGGTGGGGAGCCCGGAAACTCTCCTGGCTCGGCGCGGATCCGGAGGCGCGGCGGCTGGAGGAGTTTCTCCTCCGGGTTCCACGGGAGGAGAGCGGCCTGCTCTGGGCATCCCCGGATATGCGCAAGCACCTCAACCACTCCGTCCACTACGTGAACAACGCCATTTATCCGAGCGCCGTGGCCCACCACTATCTTTTCCAGAGGGATCGTGCCTTCCTCGATCGTCCGGATTCGAAAACCGGCGAGACCATCCTCGCCAAAGCGCGGCGCGCGATGGACTACCAGCTGGAAGACCTCGGGGGCTGGTCGGGGCTGGTGACGTATCCCGGGGAGGAGGCGGACGGCACGCCGCGCAGCCGCGGAACCAATTACTGGGACATCTGGCTCTTTGGCCATGAATGCGCCTACGGCAACGCACTGTTTTATGAATCTCTGGGCGCGATGGTGGAACTGGAGGAGGCTCTGGGGGAAACCAAGCGGGCAAAGGTCTTGCGGGACCTTCTTCCGGTGGTGCGGGAACGGTACCAGCAGACTTTTTGGAATGCCGAGACCGGGCGGATGGCGGGTTGGGTGGATCGGGAGGGAAGGAAGGTCGACTACGGGTTCACCTTTGTGAATGCCATGGCGCTGGCGATGGGTCTTCCCACGGAAGCCCAGGCCGACTCGATCCTGGCCTGGTTGGATGGGAAGCGGGAGGTGGCGGGAGACACCTCCAAGGGTGCGGACATCTACCATTTCGGGTTTGTCGCGCGAGCCAACACCCTGGATGCCTTCGGGGCCGCTGTTTCCCCGGTGCAGACATGGAACGGGGCGCTCGACCTCGGACCTGGGGGGAACGGGGCCTACGGGGAACAGATCCAGAACGGGGGCGGGATCTTTTATGTTTCCTACTACGACCTGCACGGGCGCCGGCGCCACGGGGGGGAGGCGGCGGTGCGCCCGCTGCGGGAAAAAATTTTGGCGGAAGTTGCCCGGGACCAGCTCCGGCGCCGTCCCGCCAACGCGCAGGGGTCCGCCCACGTCCTCGGCCTGTTGCGGGAGTTTCCGGAATCGGGCCTCGTTCCTTACTTTTTTGTGGACGGGATCCTGGGGGTTGAGCCGGTCGCCGCCGGGCTGCGGGTGAGCCCGCTGCTTCCCCGGGGCTGGAAAAGTGCGGTGGTGGAAGAGCTGCGGTTCGCCGGGCAGCCCTGGAAAATCACCGCCACGACCGCGCTTTCCTCGCCCCGGGTGGACAATCTGGCGGACGGGAGAAGACACCTGCGGGTTCCCGCCACGGGCCGATGGCTGCTGGGAACGGATGGAAAGGTCAAGGCCCAGCCGTGAAAATGGGGATCTTTCTGGGGTGCGTCGGGTGGATGGCCATGGGGCCGGGGGCGGAAGCGGCGGACCGGGTGGTCTACCGGGAGACCTTCGATGGCTGGCGGAATCCTGCACAGTGCCTGCGGATCGCCCAGGGGGTGGAACGCTGGGAGGTGGTCCGGGAAAAAGAAGGCGCCTTTCTGCGCATCCATGCCCGTCCGACGGCGGCGCGGCCGGAATTTCTCGTGGTGTGGGATTTGGCGCCGCTGCAATTTCGCCGGCTGAAGGTGGAGATCCGCCCGGAAGGGATCGGGGCGGATGCCGGATTGCAGGTGGTGGCGAATCTGGAGGATCGCGCGGGGTTGGCCTTGGCGGGCCGCCCTTGGGCCGCCGGTCCGGAGGGGAAGGCCGGCGGGGGATTGATCCCCGGGGAGTGGAACCCGGTTTCCTGGGGGTTGCCTGAGGATCTGGTGGGGGCCAGCCGCGGCGGCAAGGCGCTACTGGCTCCCACGGGGAAACCGCTGGGCCCCGATCCGGATTTTGCCAACCTGGGAATCCGGGCCATCTATTTCAATTTCCGGCTGCCGGCGAATTCCCCGTGGCTCGGCACTGCCTTCACGGTCGATCTCCGCGATCTGACTCTCACGGAAACGACTCCGTAGCAGAGCTAAAAAATCTTTCATTTTGTCCAAAACGGGGCCATCCTGCCCTGATGAAGACACGTCGCCGGGTCCTGATGGCCCTGGATTGGTACGACGAGGCCATCCACACCGGCATTGCCGAGTTTGCCCGCCAGGAAAGCTGGATCTTAAACGCGCACATGTCGCGCACGCGGCAATTCCCCCGAGGCTGGGCGGGGGACGGGGTCATTGCCCTGATTGATTATCCGGCGGCGGCCCGGCACATCCGTTCGCTCCACATCCCGGTGGTGGACATGGGCGGCCATTTTACGGAATTCACCCAGGTGCTCAGCGACAATCCCCGCATCGGGTCCATGGCGGCGGAGTATTTTTTGGAAAAAAGGCACCGGAATTTTTTCTTCCTGCACGTGCAGAGCAGCCGTCTGGAGCGGGAAATTTCCACCGGGTTCCAGACCGCCCTGAAGGCGGCGGGGTATTCCTGCCAGATGCATTACTGGAAACAGACGCGGGAGCAGCACGTCATCGATTACCAGCAGGTGCAGAAATGGGCGGTGGCAGTTCTGCAGGAGGCGGCCAAACCGGCGGCGGTGATGTGCCAGAATGACGACACCGCCGTGATCATCCTCAACGCCTGCGTGGATGCGGGGATCCGGGTGCCGGAGGAAGTGGCCATTCTCGGGGCGGGGAATCACAAGCTATTTTGCGAATTCCAGTCCAAGACTCTGTCCAGCATCGATCCCGACCTGCGGCGGTTGGGCTATGAGGCGGCCAAGGAGCTTTCCCGGATGATGTCGGGCGGGTCCCCGCGGCGTTCCGCGCTGCGCGTCCCGCCCAAGCGGGAAATCATCACCCGGGAATCGACGGATTTTCTGGCGGTCAGCAATCCCCACGTGCTTCTGGTCCTCCGCTATCTCTGGGATCATTTCCGCGAGCCTTTGTCGGTGGAGCAGTTGTCCCGGCTGGTGCCGATTTCGCGCTCTGCCATCTACGCCCTGTTCACCAAGGAGGTGGGCTTGCCCATGGCCAAGGAGCTCATGCGCGTCCGGTTGGAGGAGGTCAAGCGTCTCCTGCGCACCACCCAGCAACCCATCGGCAAGGTGGCCCGGTCCTGCGGGTTCACCAGCATGATCACCTTCAGCCGCGCGTTTACCCAGCGCACCCGGATGACGGCCCGCGCGTACCGGCTGAAGATGCGCCGATAACTTCCCGGGGCGGTTTTCCGCGGGGAGAGAATTTGCTAAGAGTAGAGGGATTTGTCATCATTTCATACAAATGGGAAGAAGGCTTTTTCTGGCAGGTTGGGTCTGGGGGGTTGGGCTGGGAGCCTGGGCCGGGGCCGATCCGCTGGCAGACGGGTTCACGCGACCCCCGGCCGAGGCCCGGCCGTGGGTCTACTGGTATTTCATGGATGGAAACCGCACCCGGGAGGGTTTGACCGCGGATCTGGAGGCGATGCAATCGGCGGGAATCGGGGGAGCCATCATGTTGGAGGTGAACACCCATGTTCCCCGGGGCCCGGTGGCGTTCATGAGCCCGGAATGGATCGATCTGTTTGGGCACGCCATCCGCGAGGCCAAACGTTGCGGGATCCAGATTTCCATGGGGGTGGGCCCGGGGTGGTGCGGCACGGGCGGTCCTTGGATTCCGCCGGAGCAATCCATGCAACATCTGACCGCCAGCGAAACTCCGGCCAGCGGGCCGGGGGATTTCGATGCGGTTCTGCCGCGGCCGCCGCCCCATCGGCCGTTTTTTGGCAAGGAGACCCTCACGCCGGCCTTGGCCGCCCAGTGGGAGAAGACCTTCCGGGATGTGGCGGTGCTGGCCTTTCCCAAGCCCAAGGGAAATTCCCAGCTGCCGGATTGGCAGGAGAAAACCCTTGTGTACCGCGCTCCGTACACCTCGATGCCCGGGGTGAAGTCCTCCCTGCCCTTGCCGGCGGAGGTGACGGAATGGCCCCTGGAGGAGGTGATTCCCGGGAAGGGAGTCCTCGATCTCACCTCGCAAATGGATGCATCAGGGAAGCTGCGGTGGAAGATTCCGCCCGGGGAGTGGGTGATTTTGCGGTTGGTGCAGACCCCCACGGGCCAGACGACCCGTCCCGCGCCGGAGCCGGGTCTGGGGTTTGAAACCGACAAATTCAGCCGGGCCGCCACCGAATTGCATCTGCGTAGTTTTCTGGATCCCCTTTGGAAGGCGGCGGGGGGCGAACCGGCGGGGGACGGGGGGGGCTGGGCGGCGGTCCATTTTGACAGCTGGGAAATGGGATCGCAGAACTGGTCGGGAAATTTCCGGGACGAATTCAAAAAATTGCGGGGGTACGATCCTTTGCCCTATCTGCCCGCCTTCACCGGCCGGGCGGTGGAAAGTGTCGAGAAAACGGAGCGGTTCCTGTGGGATGTTCGCCAGACGGCGCAGGAGCTGGTGTTTTCCAACTCCATCCTGCCGTTGCGGGAGTGGGCGCACCAAAAAAAGCTCGAGTTCTCCATGGAGTTTTATGATTTGAACCCGACGGCGGATCTGAGCCTCGGCGCCCTGGCGGATGTGCCGATGGGCGAGTTTTGGTGGCTGGGATTCGGCGGGAATTTTGACGGCAGTTTCAGCGTGATCCAGGCTGCCTCTATCGCCCACACCATGGGCAAGCCCATCGTCGCGGCCGAATCCTTCACCTCCAATCCGGGGGAGGACTGGCGAGCCTACCCGGGCAATATCAAAAATCTGGGGGATTGGGCGCTGGCCGCCGGCATCAACCGGATCGCGGTCCATCGCCTCCAGCACCAACCGTGGCTGGACCGGTTCCCCGGCATGGGGATGTGGCTTTGGGGCGTCCACTGGGATCGTACGCAGACGTGGTGGGACCTGTCCTCGGCCTTTCACCTCTACCTCAGCCGCTGTCAGTTTCTCCTCCGCCAAGGGGAGGCGGTCGCGGATATTCTGTTTCTGACGCCGGAGGGTGCTCCCCACGTTTTTCGTCCGCCGCCGTCGGCCACGGTGGGGAGCCCGCCGGACCGGCGGGGCTATAATTTCGATGGTTGCGCCCCCGACACCTTCCTCGCCCGGGCGCAAGCCAAGGACGGGAAGACTCATTTTCCTAAGGGCACCAGCTACGAGCTGTTGGTGCTGCCGGAGGTGGCCACGATGTCCCTGCCCCTGTTGCAGAAAATCTCCGACCTAGCGGACGCGGGGGTGAAGGTGGTGGGGCCGCCCCCGCAAAAAGCGCCCGGGCTTGCCGGATTCCCCCAAGCCGATGCGGAAGTCCGCAAACTGGCCAAGCGGCTTTGGGGCGGCGGGCGGGTCAAGTGGGACCCGGGCTTTACAGGCGCAGGCAACCCCACCGGACCCGAACCTCATCCGTTGGAGCGTGCCCAATGGATCTGGACGGCGGAGTCCTCCGCCCAGGCCTTGTTCGCCCCGCCTGGCAGCCGCACCTTCAAGCTGAATTTCAAGTTACCCGATCCGTTGCCGGAGGCTTCCGGCCGGATTTTTCTCACGGCCGATGACACGTTCCTTGCCCGGCTGAACGGGGTGGAGCTCGGGCGGGGGGACAAATGGTCGGCCCTGTATGACTTCAGCCTCGCCGGCCGTTTGCGGGGCGGGGAAAACGAACTGGAGGTGGAGGCCGGCAACGGGGTGCCCGGTCCGGCGGGGCTCATTGCCGCCTTGGAAATTCAGGCGGGGGGAGGGGAGGTTTTGCGCTGGCAAACCGACGGCACGTGGATGGTTTCGTCTCCCTCCTCGGGAAGTTTGGAACCGGCCACGGTTCAGGTTCCGCTGGGCGGGGGACCCTGGGGCCGCCCCGGCCGCCTGGAACAGGTGGTTTCGGTCTCGTATCCGCCGTATGACGTGCTGGCCCAGGAGCTGGCTGCCGGCGGACGGAAGCCCGACTTTGAAAGCACCGGCCCGATCCGCTACACCCACCGCCGCACGGCGGAGGCGGAGATTTATTTTTTGTCCAACCGCACCAACCAGCCGGTGGCGGCGGTCTGCGACTTTCGCGTTGCGGGCCGGTTGCCGGAGCTGTGGCACCCGGTCAGCGGCGAGCGCCGGACGCTGTCCGATTTCAGCGTGACGGCAGGGCGGACGTCCGTTCCCCTGCGTTTTTCGCCCGAGGAATCCTATTTTTTGGTCTTTCGTCAGCCCGGAAATCCCGGCCGCGATCCGGCCAAAAACTTTACGGATCGGCGCGAGGTTCTGGCCCTGACGGGAAGTTGGGAAGTGAGTTTTGATCCCAAGTGGGGCGGGCCGGAAAAAACCACTTTTGAAAAGCTGGTGGATTGGAAGGACTCCGCCGAGGCCGGAATTAAATACTACTCGGGCCGGGCCATCTACCGCCAAAGTTTCGACCTGCCCGGCAACCTGGAACCCAAACCGGGGGGGCCCGATTTCTTTCTGGATTTGGGAACCGTCCGAAACCTGGCCCGGGTCCGCCTCAACGGTAAGGATCTGGGCGTGGTCTGGTGTGCGCCCTGGGAGGTCAAGGCCAACGGGGCGTTGCGGGCGGGACGCAACGATCTGGAAATCACCGTGGCGAACCTCTGGGTCAACCGCCTGATCGGGGATGCGGGGTTGCCGGCGGCGCAACGGCTCACCTGGACCACGGAGAACCCCCTCAAGCCGGACTCGGTCATGGAGTCGTCGGGGCTGTTGGGTCCGGTGGCGCTTTTGCGGGCGGAGACCGCCGGCGCGCGCTAACGCGAAACGGTGGGTTCGGGATGCGGGCGGCGGCGGGCCGCGAGGATTTTCTGGGTTTCGATGGCCCGGCCGCGGGTGATGGGATAGAAACTGATCAGGACCAATCCGGCGAGACACACCAGGGCCTGGCCTGCGACGAAGGCGGCTTTCAGGTTGTGGCTCACCTCCGGCGTCAACCCAGATCCGGCGGCGGTTTCCGCATCGAAGCCAACCGCATGGAGGACCCAACCACTAAAGATGGCGGCGCCGGCCACGGCCATTTTTCTTGAGAACGCCCCGACGGAACTGAAGATCCCCTCCCGCCGCAGGCCGGTCACAAGCTCATCTTCCTCGCAGACGTCCCCGGCCATGGTGAAAAAAGTCATCCAGGTGCCTTGGAGGCCCAGCCCGATGATGACCGTGGAGACCAGTTGCAGGTAGGGAAGTTCCGGGCGAAGGGTGAACCAGAGGCTGGAGACCCCCAGGAGCGTCAGGCTAAGCAAAATTTGGGCGGAGACTTTTTTGCCCAACCGAGTGTTCATGGCCACTGCCAACAGCACGCTCAGATAGGAAACGCCCGCATAGACGGACCCCCCCACCCCGCTCAGAGCCATGCCGGCCGCCCGGTCCCCTCCGTAGAGGACGAAGATATTCACATACAGGCCCAAACCGACCATGGTCGCGAGCCCACCCAAGACGATGACGTTTGCCAAGGCCACAATGACGAACGCGCGGTTGCTGGCGGCCTGCCGGAGGGAATCCCAAAACGGCGTGGCGGGTTGGTCTGCAGCCCCGGCAATTTCCCGGCCGAACAGGGCAGGGAGAATGCCCGTGATGAGGATCACGACCCCGACCCCCAGGCTGACATAGATGGCACCAGAGACGGCTCCGCCAAACCCCTGGTACTCGATCATCCGCGGCAGCCAAGGAAGAAAGAAGGAGAGGGTCATTCCCAGATAGTTCGGCCAGGCCAGCAGGCGGGTCCGCTCGTCGTAGTCCGTGGTCATCTCAAAACCGAGGGCCTGGTAAGGGATGATGAAAACGGTGTAGGCGAGGAAATACAGGATGCCCACCAATGTGAGCCAGGTAAAAACGCCCCACTCGCCTTTCCACGGAGACATCCACAGCAGAGGAAGAAGAACCGCGCAACCGATCGCCCCGGCAAAGATATAGGGGCGACGGCGACCCCAGCGGGAACGAGTGTTGTCGGAGATGCTGCCCATGATGGGATCGGTGATCGCGTCGAAGAACCGGGGAATCGCCACGGCCCATCCCAGTAACACCGGATTGACGAACAGGGCGATGTTGTAAACCGGCAGCACCAGAGAGGAGAAGGCGTTCATGATCAGGTTGTCGGCCATCGCGCCGGAGGCGTAACAAAGCTTTCTGGGGATGGGGATATGGTCCGGAACCGCGGGCGGGGAAAGGGGGGAAGGGGGCATGGAAGTTCGCAACCGGCGTGAACTATCCTGGGAACAGGCGCCCTTGGTCACAAGACATATTGAAAGAATATCCGTGCTTTTGATTCAAAAAAATCACGAGGTGGGCTGCGGCGGATCAAACAAATTACTCATCAAAATGAGCAAAATATCTCAATGACGCTAGATATTTTACACGGTCACTCTGCCAGCGGCACGGAGGAATCTTTGAGTCACAACCCGATCTGTCCCGAGTTGGTAAAAGGCCTTAAAGACCATGGCCTTTCGAACGACTTCATCTTCCTGCACCCGGAGACCCGGTACCTCTGCGGCGACGCGGTGGGTAACCGACCTCTGACCCCAATTTAAAATCAGTTGACAAATACAACTAGTTAAACTAGTTTTTTGGATATGAGAATACAAGAGCTAGGGGCGTTTGAGGCGAAGACCCACTTGTCCCGGCTTTTGGATGCGGTGGAAAAGGGAGAAAAGATTTACATCACCCGCCGGGGTAAGCGGGTCGCTCAGCTTTCGGCGGCAGAGGAACCCAAAAAGGCGAAGTTTGGTTGTGCCAAGAGCCCGAATTTCTACATGGCTCCGGACTTCGATGCTCCGCTGGAGGATTTCAAAGAGTACATGTGAAGTATCTTTTGGACACGAACGCATGGGTGGGATTTTTTGAGGGGAGGGATGGGTTTGGTCGCCACGCGCGGCAGAAGATGGAGGAACAACCCGCTTCCTGCGGGATCAGTCTGGCCTCGGTGTGGGAGGCCGCGATCAAGGTGGGGCTCGGTAAACTCAAGCTGGCCTACGACCTGGAAAAAGATCTTCCGCGGCTGGTGGAGCGGAACGGATTTCATTTCCTTGGACTCGAGCTTGGGGATGCAGCGGCCGTCCAGGCCCTGGAGCAAATCCACCGCGATCCCTTTGATCGGATCCAGGTCTGTCAGGCCCGCCGGTTGGGCAGCACGGTCTTAAGCAGCGATCCGGTCTTTGAAAAATACGGGTTGAAGCGAATCTGGTAGAAAGTTTTGCACCGGGGAGGCGCCGCGATGGACCAGCGGACGGGCAAGGAGGTCTAAACGGTCATCAACCAATTGAAGTGTTCGTCATCCGCCTCCACCTCCACCCGGTGATGGCGGGCGCAGGCCGCGATAAGAATGTCCATGGAGGGGGCGGATTTGCCCCGGCGGCGACCCCGGATCGCGAGGGTGTCCGCAAGATTCCAGACCTCCGGCTCGACCGGAAAATCCGGGAGAACGGAGGCGTAGTACCGGAGGACATCCGCCTCCGGATCCCGGCCCACCCCCGCCCAAAGCTCCAGGCGGACCGGCGCACACCATCCGGCCTTTCCCGCGCGCAGCAGGGATTCAACCTTTTGCCGAATCTCGGCGTTGCCGTTCTTCCTAAGTTGGTGGACCCAGCAGGAGGTGTCGATCAGCCGCATGCTTTTTGGCCGCGCTCCCTTTCCCGTTTAAGCTGGCGGGCAAAGCGCCGGCTTTCCTCCTGGCTGGTGAAGCGGAAGTTGGGGTCGAAGCGGCGGTACTTCCGGGCCTGGAGATCCTCGATCTCGTCGTTGGTCATGAGGCTGGTGAACGTGCCGGAGTATTTCGTCAGTTCCGCCATCGCCTGGCGACGATTAAAGTCCTCCAAGGCGGACACCACCGCCTCCCGCTTGGTCTTGGCCTTGGTGAATTTCAAGGCGTCCTTGAGGGTTTTTTCGGGAATATCAATCGTGGTTTTTATGCTTCCAATGTATCCGAAAAAGGATTCCTTGCAAGGGGTAAAAAGAAGCTCTCCTGGCCTTCCCTAGCGCAGGACAAACCTTTCAGGGGAGGGGGAGGAAAGGCGGACTTTTCCCTCCGGCTGGGAGCGGATCAGGTTGACGCAGTGCGCCCACCACTCCTCGCAAGACGGCATGGGGTGGTCAAGGGGGCTCCGAGGACCTAGGCGCAGGCCACCGCAAACCTCTGGTGCTCCGCGGCGCCAGGCAAGGGGGCAAGACACGACTGGTCGAGAGGTTTTTGGCCCAGCGGTTTGAGAGTTTTGTCAAAATCGTCTTTCATTCTGGCAGAATGGAACTGATGTCAAAACTTCATCAGGTAATTTCAAGAAAATCCAACAAGGCGTTACTATTTATGCGGGGGCTAGACCCTTTCTGGACCGGACAGAGTGAATCCAAGCAATTTACGAGTCTGTGAGTGGGTGCGTAAGAGTAGACAAGAATCGATTCCCTAAATAACTACTGAACGCTCCAATAGTAACCGGTGACACCGTACTTGTGGGAGTCGGTCAGCATGCCAAAGGAGAGATCGACGGTGTTGTAGGTATCCATACCCTCGCCAAATTTCTTCGAACTCCAGTTCCCCGAGTAGCGCCAAAGGTGAGGGGTGATCT
>Ga0214923_10000520_pt1 | contig 58290 bp, 47 predicted proteins | sample LL1510_MetaG_FD_177993 | JGI IMG/M metagenome (GOLD analysis project Ga0214923, IMG submission 177993) | Freshwater microbial communities from Lake Lanier, Atlanta, Georgia, United States - LL-1510 | ecosystem: Environmental > Aquatic > Freshwater > Lake | place: USA: Georgia | collected...
GGCTCGCCCTCCAGGCGAGCCTCCTTTCCCGCCTGCAGGGCCTTCCATGGCCCCCGCAGGCTTGTGCGGCTGCGAGGCAAGCCAAGGTTGCCTCGAGCCGCGATGGCTCGCCCTCCAGGCGAGCCTCCTTTCCCGCCTGCAGGGCCTTCCATGGCCCCCGCAGGCTTGTGCGGCTGCGAGGCAAGCCAAGGTTGCCTCGAGCCGCGATGGCTCGCCCTCCAGGCGAGCCTCGCGCAAGCCGAGGCAGGCCCGCAGGGATGCCGAGGCGCGAAACTTTGTCCCGCGGTCTCTCGTCCGCTAGATTCCCGCCCATCCCACACCCCCGCGGAGCACCACCGACTCATGGCCTCCAAGACCCTGAAGATCGCCGCAATTCCCGGAGACGGCACCGGGCCCGAAGTGACCGCCGAGGCCATCAAGGTGCTCGCCGCGGTCGCGAAACTCGAGGGCTTCACCTACGAGGTCGAGACACTCGACTGGGGTGGCGACCGCTATCTCAAGACCGGCGAGATCATCCCCGAGGGCGGCCTCGACCACCTCCGCACCAAGGACGCGATCTTCCTCGGGGCGATCGGCCATCCGCAGGTGGCCCCCGGCATCCTCGAGAAGGGCCTGCTCCTCGACCTGCGGTTCAAGCTCGACCAATACATCAACCTCCGCCCCGTGAAGCTGCTCCCCGGCGTGGAGACGCCGCTGGCCGGCCGCAGCCCGAAGGACATCGACTTCGTCGTGGTCCGCGAGAACACGGAAGATCTCTACTGCGGCGTCGGCGGCTATCTCAAGAAGGGCACACCCGACGAGGTCGCGTTGCAGCAGGCGGTCTACACGCGGAAGGGCTGCGAACGCTGCATCCGCTGGGCCTTCGACTACACGCGGAAGCGCAACAGCCCCAAGAAGACGCTCACGCTCGTGGCCAAGACGAACGTGCTCACCTTCGGCCACGACCTCTGGTGGCGGACGTTCCAGGACGTGGCGAAGGACTACCCCGACGTGAAGACCGACTACAACCACGTCGACGCCTGCTGCATGTGGATGGTGAAAAACCCCGACGCCTACGACGTGATCGTCACGACGAACATGTTCGGCGACATCATCACGGACCTGGGCGGCATCCTCCAGGGCGGCATGGGCGTGGCGGCCGGCGCCAACCTCAATCCCGACCAGGGGGGCGTGAGCATGTTCGAGCCGATGGGAGGCAGCGCCCCCAAGTACACCGGCCAGAACGTGATCAATCCGATCGCGGCGATCAACGCCATGGCGATGCTCCTCGAGCACTCGGGCCACCCTGTCGCGGGCGCCCGCATCGACAAGGCCGTGGCGAGCGTCACGGGCACGAAGATGAAGAGCCAGGCCGCGGGCAAGATGGGCCACGGCACGCGCGAAGTCGGCGACCTGGTCGTGGCGGCGCTATAAGGCAACGCTTCAGACTGGTATTCGAGGCTGTTCGCGCCCAACCCGGCTCGGGGCTGCCCCGTACCGTCTCGCCGGACGTTCACTGCGCCTTCCGGGCTTCGTTCACTCCTAGCGACTGGCGCTGCGCCATCCATGGCTTCGCTGGTCGCTAAAGCCGGCTCAACGGCAGGGGCAGCCCCGAGCCTTCCCGTATTCACGAAACCCCTCGCCATCCTGGCCTCGGGTTTCTTGGCGAACCTCCGTTCGCTCCCGAGAGCCGGGCCTCCAGCCCGGCAATCCCACAGTTGAGGAGGCTTCGGGCTCGCCAGTGCCCCGGCCGCCGGCTTTAGCGACCAGCGCGGGCATGGATGCCGCAGCGCAAGTCGCTAGGAGTGAGCGCAGCCCGGAGGGCGCAGCGAACGTCCGGCGACGGGGTCTGGGGAGCCCGAAGCCGGCGCGGGCCCAGCGACGCGCGCACGCGCGTCAGACCGCGACGCGGCGGCCTTCGGCCTGGCTCGTGGCGGCGGCCTGCACGATCTGCATCGCCCGCAGGGTGTCGTCGAGGCCGCTCACCGCCCGCACCAGGCTCGTCACCTTGCGGTGGAACTGGAGGAGCATGTGCTCCCCCACGGGCCGCTCGCTCTCGAGCGACTCCTGGTGGCGGCCCACGCCGTCGAACCACACGAGGCTCACCGGCAGGTCGACGAACGCGATGCCCCGCTCACACACCACCTGCAGCGCGGGGGGGGGCCGGAACCCGACCGCCTCCTCCCACTGGCGCGGCATGTAGTAGCCGCAACTCACCTGGGCGATCGCCCCGTCGCCGGGCCGGCCGGTCCTGGAGAAGTCGAGGCTCATCATCTGGTAGTCGTCGACGTCGCCGCCCGGCGCCTCGGCGTGCCGCACGGCCACCACGCTCGTCGGCTCCTCGCCCGCCACATAGCGGCACCAGTCGACCAGTTCCATCAGGTCGCGGGCCTCGCTCGCCCGGTCCCGCGGGGGTCTCGCGGTCGCCTGTGAGAGCGGCACGCGGCGGTGGCAAAACAGCATCCGCGGGCTGCCGAGGCGGGTGGCGATCAACTCCTTGAGGCGCAGCGTGGCGGGGGCGTAGCGCCGCGGCAGTTCGGCCATGAAGGCGATGCCGGACTCCTCGACGCGGCTGCGGAGCAGGGCGGCCTCCTCCGCATCGACGGGAAACGAGATCGCCGAATACACGGCCTTGCCGAAGTCGCAGGCCGCGAGGATGGGCGCGGCCCCGTACCACTGGTCGGAGAGATAGAGCAGGGCGTCGACGTCGTCGCGCCCGGCGAGGGCCCGGTAGCCGTCGACCGCCACCGCGCCCAGTTCGCCGGCGGCCCGCTGGGCGAGGTGCGCCACCTGCTCGCAGACTCCGCGCACCTCGAAGCGGTCGGCCAGCGCCCGCAGCGCGGGCAGGTAGCGCGAGTCCCACTGCGACCCCAGGCCCACGATGCCGACGCGCAGTCTCATTCCGCCGCTCCCGGGTCGCCGGCGCGGGCCAGAGCCGCCGCCTTGTCGGAGATGTCCTTGCGGCACCAGGCGCCCGGCCAGCGGATCTCCTTCACCCCCGAGTAGGCGAGCAGCTTGGCCCGCGCGAGCGAATCGCCCACGGCCGTCACGGCGAGCGTCCGGCCGCCGTCGGTCAGCACGCTGCCGTCGGCCGCGAGTTTCGTGGCGGCGTGAAACACCTCCACGCCTGGAATCGCGGCGGCCGCCTCCAGGCCGCGGATCGGGCGGCCTTTCTGCACCGGGCCGGGGTAGCCCTCGGAGGCCATCACCACCGTCACGCTGGCGCCGTCCCGCCAGGCGGGCGGTTCGGCCTCCTCCAGCCGCCGATCGACGGCCGCGTCGAGCAGGTCGAGCAGGCTCGACTCCATCCGCACCAGCAGCGCCTCGCACTCCGGATCGCCGAACCGCGCGTTGAATTCGAGCACCTTGGGGCCCTGGGCCGTGAGCATCAGCCCGGCGTAGAGCACGCCCTGGAACGGCACCTTCGCCCGCCGCATGGCATGCACGGTGGGCACGAGGATCCGGGCCTCGATGTCGGCGAGCAGGCCGTCGTCGACGAACGGCGTGGGGCAGTAGGCGCCCATGCCCCCCGTGTTCGGCCCCTGGTCGCCGTCGTACGCGGCCTTGTGGTCCTGGAGCGGCGGCAGCGTCACGATCGTGCGGCCGTCGGTGATCGCCATCACGCTCACTTCCACGCCGTCGAGTCGTTCCTCCACGAGGATCCCCCGCGCCGCAGCCGCGAACTGCGGATCGCTGCCGAGCGTCTCGACCGCGGCGAGGGCCGCCTCGCGGTCGTCGCACACGAACACCCCCTTGCCGGCCGCGAGCCCGTCGGCCTTCACGACCACGGGCACGTCCTCGCGGGCGGAGAGGAAGTCCCGCGCGGCGGCGACCGACCGGAACTCGCGGAACATCGCCGTCGGCACGTCGCCGCGGTGGAGGATCTGCTTGCAGAAGAGTTTGCTTCCCTCCAACTGGGCGGCCCGCGCCGTCGGCCCGAAGATCCGCAGGCCCGCGGCGGCGAACGCGTCGACGATGCCGGCCACGAGCGGCGCCTCCGGGCCGACCACCGTGAGATCGACGCGCCGGTCCCGCGCGAGGGCCACGAGCGCCGGCACGTCGGTCGCCGACACGGCCACGTTGTCGGCGATTCCCGCGGTGCCCGCGTTGCCCGGCGCCACGATCACCTCCGCCCCGTCGCGGGCGAGTTTCCAGGTCAGGGCGTGCTCCCGACCCCCCCCACCCACGACGAGGACGCGGCGGGCTACGGTCACGGTGCGGGCTCCTGCCAGGCTCTCTCGTGTCGCGCCGCCGCCTCAGAAACGTCGGCCGAACGGCGGCGGATTGTGGAGGGAGAGCCGGGCGAGGGCAAGGAGGGCCCGGCAACGACCGGGGGGCCGACGCCGCTGACGTTGACACCCGCGGCCAGGTCGATACAGTTTGAGAGAGAGTTCGTGAAAAAAATCACGAACTCGACGAATCGCGGCCGAAAACCAATTTTCGGGCCGAGATGGCACTCGATCGGCTGGTTCGCGGACGGATCCGCCGCGGGTGCGAAGGAGGTCTCACGAGTCCACCGAGGCGATCGTGATGGCTGATCGTAAGAAGATGTCGGTCGCCGAGATCCTGGCGGCCGCCAGGGCTCAGACCGGAGCCGAGGGCGCCGTGGCGGCCCCCGCCGCAGCGCCGGCGCCCGCCGAGCCCGAGGCGACCGTCGTCGCGGAGCAGTCCGCTGCGAAGCCTGCCGCGAAGCCCGCCGGAGCGGGAGGCCGGCCGAGCGTCGCCGAGATCATGGCACTGGCCCGCGCCAACAAGGGTGACGCGCCCGCGGCCGCCGCGGCGAAGCCCGCCGCTCCCAAGCCCGCGGCGAAGCCTGGCGAAAAACCAGCGGCGGCGAAAGCCGCCAAGCCGGCCGCCGCGAAGGCACCGGTCGCCCGCGACACCGCGAGTATCCTCGCCGCCGCGCGGGCCGGCGCGAAGCCGGGCCCGGTGAGCAAGGCCGAGGCTCCGACGCTCGCCGCGCCCCGGAAGCCCGTCGCCAAGCCGGCGGCCGCGCCGCGCGAGGCGCCCGCGAAGGCTGCGGCCGTCGCCGTGCCGACCAAGCCCGTCAAGCCGGCCGCGAAGAAGCCGGCCGAAGGAGAGGAGGACCGGCGCGGCTTCCTCGAGATCGCGCTCGGGTCGTTCATGGCGATGGGGTTCACGGCGCTCTCCGTAACGGGCGGGCTGTTCTCGCTCGGCCTGGCCCGCTTCTTCTTCCCGAACGTGCTCGCCGAGCCGCCGAGCCGGTTCAAGGTGGGCTTCAAGGAGGGCTTCCCCACCGGCAAGGTCGAGACGAAATACGTCGCGCAGTACGGCGTGTGGGTCGTGAACAGCGAATTCCAGGGGCAGCAGCAGATCTACGCCCTGAAGACCGTCTGCACCCACCTCGGCTGCACGCCCAACTGGCTCGAGGCCGAGCAGAAGTTCAAGTGCCCGTGCCACGGCAGCGGCTTCTACAAGGACGGCGTCAACTTCGAGGGCCCGGCCCCGCGGCCGCTCGAGCGGTATGCGATCCGCATCGCCGACGACGGCCAGGTGGAGATCGACAAGAGCCGCGCGTTCCAGGAGGAGCTCGGCCAGTGGGCCGACCCCGATTCATTCGTCACCGTCTGAGGCAGCCGTAGGAAGCGATCCATTCATGGCCATCGGCGAAACCATCCGCAACTCGCAGATCTGGAAGAGCATCTTCCGCCATCCGATGCCGCTCGACCGGCGCAACCGGATCGTGGTGATGCTCACCAACTTCTTCCTCCACCTGCATCCCGTCTCGATCAAGAAGCAGGGGATCGCGCTCTCGTTCACGTGGTGCATGGGGGGCGTGACCTTCTTCCTGTTCCTCGTGGAGACGGTCACCGGCGTGCTCCTGATGTTCTACTACCGGCCCACGCTCGAATGGGCCTACAACGACATCCTCGCCCTGCGCGACGTGACGAGCCTCGGCATCCTGCGTGAGCTGCATCGGTGGGGTGCCCACGCGATGGTGATCACGACCTGGCTGCACATGTATCGCGTGTTCCTCACCGGCAGCTACAAGCCGCCGCGGGAGTTCAACTGGGTGATCGGCGTGATCCTGCTGCTGCTCACGCTCCTGCTCTCGTTCACCGGCTACCTGCTGCCCTGGGATCAGCTGGCGATCTGGGCGATCACCGTCGGCTCGAACATGGCCCGGGCCACGCCGATCCTCGGCTACGAGGGTCCGGGGCAGCAGCTGCTCACGATCGGCGGCATCGACATGATCACCGACGCGTCCGACGCCCGGTTCGGCCTGCTCGGGGCCCGATTCGTGGGCGAGGAGACGCTCAACCGGTTCTACGTGCTCCACTGCATCGCGATCCCGCTCGCCGTGGCCCTCCTGCTCGCGATCCACTTCTGGCGTGTCCGAAAGGACGGTGGCATCAGCGGCCCGCTGTAATCCGACCCCATGCACTCCAACGGCCTGTTCCTCAAAGACGTCTCCGGCTTCCTCGGCTCGTATTACACGGGCCTGGCGATCATGAACGCGATCGCCGCGCTGATTCTCTGGCGCAAGAAAGGGCAGCCGGGCTGGGCCGTCGTCTGGTCGGTGTTCGCCGGGGCGATGATGATCCTCGCGAGCCTCGCCCTCTCCGGCTCGGCCTCCATGGTGCCCGCGCTGCCCACCGCGGCCCGCAGCCTCGTCAACGCGCTCTCCGGACCGGTGCTCTACACGCTCGGCACGACGGCGCTGTTCACGATCCTGTTCATCTTCCGCAGGTTCTTCGTGCAGCCGATGGTGGCCTGGACGATCCTGAACCTCGCTTTCCTGCTCATGGGGCTGTCGATGGCCGACGAGAACTTCGCGTCGATCGTCATGAAGCCCGACAACGTGCCGATCGTGGGCCTCGTGTTTCTGCTCGCGTTCTTCACCTGGGTGGCCACGAAGCAGGCGGTCGTCAACGACGAGCGGATCGCCCGCGGCGAGCCGCCGATGGAGAAGCTCGACGACGAGAAGGTGCTCGTGTGGCCCGACCTCGTCTACACCGAGCTCATCTGCATGGTGGCCGTGTCGGCCTTCCTGCTCCTGTGGGCGATCTTCCTGCCGGCGCCGCTCGAGGAGCCGGCCTCGAGCGTGAAGACGCCGAATCCCTCGAAGGCCCCGTGGTACTTCCTCGGCCTCCAGGAGATGCTCGTCTACTTCGACCCGTGGTACGCCGGCGTCGTGCTCCCGAGCCTCGTCGTGTTCGGGCTGATGGCCATGCCCTACCTCGACTTCAACAAGAAGGGCAACGGCTACTACTCGATCGAGGAGCGGAAGTTCAGCTACCTCGTCTACCAGTTCGGGTTTTTCGAGCTCTGGATCACGCTCATCATTCTCGGCACCTTCCTCCGCGGCCCCAACTGGAACTTCTTCGGCCCCTTCGAGTATTGGACGCCCTACAAGGTGGAAGTGCTCAACAACGTCGACCTCCCGCAGATGTTCTGGGTGAACCTCCTCGACCGGCCGCTGCCGCGGGCGCCGCAGGGGGCGGGCACGCTCGTCCAGATCGGCACCATCTTCCTCCGCGAGGCGCCGGGGCTCGTCCTGCTCGGGGCCTACCTCGTGCTCCTGCCGCCGCTCCTGGCCGTGACGATCTTCCGCGGCTTCTTCGCCAAGATGGGCTTCATCCGCTACATGATCATGGCGAACCTGATGCTGCTCATGCTGTCATTGCCGTTGAAGATGATCCTGCGCTGGACGCTCAACCTGAAATACATCGTCAGCATCCCGGAGTTCTCGCTCAATTTTTAGCGCCGGGCTTTCGCTTCGCGCCCGGCATGGTGCGATTTCAACCTCGTAACGCCATTCGCCCCATCTCCACACTATGCCTGCCACAGAACAGACCTGGCGAGATCTGAAGATCCTGCACGTCGTCTTCGCGCTCACCGCGATCGCGCTGTTGGCGGCCACCGTGGCGATGCTCGCGGTCGATCACAACCGTCCCTGGAAGAAATACCAGCGGGAGTTCCGGGCGCTCGAGACCTGGTCGGCGGCGGCCCGGGTCGACGAGCAGGATTCGCGGAGCTACGAAGCCAAGGCCCGCGACCTCGAGGCGGCCCTCGGAGAGGCCCGCCGTGCCGACCTCGATCCGGCGCTCGTGAAGACGTTCCTCGAGCAGGTCCGCACCGAGCCGGCCGACGCCGAGGCCGCCGACCGGGCCCAACTCGACGTCGACACGCTCGCGCGGCAGACCGACCCCTCCGAGCGGCTCGCCCTCCGCGGCGACCTGCTCGAGCGGCTCCGCGACATCGCCAAGCGGGCCAAGTTCCGCGAAGACCTGCGCGCCGGCCAGCTCAAGCTGCGCAAGGCCGAGCTCGACAAGAACCGGGCCGACTACGAACTCGCCGTCGCCGACGAGGCCCCGCAAAACCGGCTCGACGCGCTCCTGGCCCTCGCCGACGCGAAGCGGGCCGAGGTGGGCAAGGCCACGCTCGAAAACCAGGCGGCCAACACCCACCGCAAGGCGCTCGAAGCCACGCTCCGCCAGATCACCGCGGTCGAGGACGCCGCCGCCAAGACCCTGGCCGACCACCGCCAAAAACTCGGCCAGCTCGCCAAAACCCTCAAGGACCGCGCCCCCAACGCCGGCAAGAGCCTGCTCGAGCTGCCCGTGCTCGACGCCTTCAACGGCCCGCTCCGCGTCGACCAGATCTGGCTGCCGAAGCTCACGCTCAACAACAACTTCCGCGACGTCGCCCGCTTCGACCGCTGCACCACCTGCCACAAGGGGATGGACAAATCGTTGCCGGGCGAGCCCACGGCCCCGGCCTACCCCGGCACGGAACTCGTCTCGCTCTCGCTGCCGACGCCCGCCGCGGCCCCGCCCGCGCCCGCGGGCGACGCCAACCTCCAGCTCGAGGAGGCCTACGGCTTCCACATCGCACCCCGCGGCCTGTTCCGCGCCGAAGACCCGACCGTGAGCGTGGTGCTGCCCGAATCGCCGGCAGCGAAGGCCGGGCTCATGCCGGGCGACGTGATCGCCGAAATCGGCGGCGGCAAGATGCTCGCCCGGCCGGTCGCGATTGCGAGCCTGCTCGAATCGCCGTCGTGGGGCAAGCCGCTCGAACTCGTCGTGAAGCGCGGCGTGCCGCAGCCCTATTCCACGCACCCGCGGCTCGACCTGTTCGTCGGCTCGACGAGCCCGCACCCGATGCAGTCGTTCGGCTGCACGATCTGCCACCAGGGGCAGGGGAGCGCGACGAGTTTCACGTGGTCCTCCCACTCGCCCAACACGCCGAAGCAGGCCCACGAGTGGCACGACGAGCACGGCTGGTTCAACAACCACCACTGGATCTTCCCGATGCTGCCCCAGCGGTTCGAGGAGTCGAGCTGCCTGAAGTGCCATCACCAGGTGGTGGACCTCGAGCCGAGCGAGAAGTTCCCCGAGCCGCCGGCGCCGAAGCTCGTGGAGGGCTACCACCTGATCCGGCAGTACGGCTGCTACGGCTGCCACGAGATCAACGGCTGGTCCGGGCCCGACAAGCGGATCGGCCCCGACATGCGGCTCGCGCCCAACTACCACGAGGTGGCCGAGTGGGTCGCCACCGATCCCGGCCTCAGCGCCCTCGGGCCGACCGTGAAGCGCTGGGTGGAGGAGGTGCGGTCGAGCCCCGACGGCACGCAGGCCCGCGAGCGGCTCCGCGACGCGATCGACCGCGACGCCGCGGCCGGCGCGGATGCCAAGCTCTCGAAGCGGTCGCATGAACTCGCCGTGCTGCTCAAGGAGCCGGAAACGCCCGGCGGCTTCCCGAAGGTCGGGCCGTCGCTGCGGCACGTGGCGAGCAAGGTGGGCTTCGACTGGCTCTATGCCTGGCTGCGGAACCCGCAGGACTTCCGTCCGTCCACGAAGATGCCGCGGTTCTTCGGGCTCTGGGAGCATCTTTCCGGCAAGGGCCTCGAGGAGTCGCAGCGCTACGAGCCGATCGAGATGCGCTCGATGATCACCTACCTGCTCAATGCGAGCGCCCCGTTCGAGTACGTGAAGCCCTACGACGGCATCACCGCGAAGCCCGACGTCGAGCGCGGCAGGAAGGTCGTGCAGGTCCGCGGCTGCCTCGCCTGCCACCAGCACGCCGACTTCCCCGAGGCCGTGAGCATGCACGGCCCGAATCTCTCGCGGATCGGCGCCAAGGTGGCCTCGCAGCCGAACGGCCCGGCCTGGCTCTACAGCTGGCTGCGGGAGCCCGCCCGCTACCACCCGCGCACGATCATGCCGAACGTGCTGCTCGATCCCGTCACGCTCGCCGACGGCAGCGTGAGCGACCCGGCCGCCGATGCCACGGCGTATCTCCTCACCTCGACCGAGGGCTGGAAGCCGATCGACATCCCCGCCGCCAACTCGCTCACCTCGGAGGAGCGGCAGGCGACCGAGGAACTGGCCCTCATGTATCTCAAGGACCGGTTCACCGCCGTGAAGGCCGAGGAGGTGCTGGCGAAGGGGCTCGCACCGGAGCAGGCGACTATCCAGGGCGATGAACGCATGCTGCTCGGCATGAACGCCGGCAACAAGGATGCCGTGCTCCTCAACTACGTCGGCAAGAAGACGCTCGCCAAGCTCGCCTGCTACTCCTGCCACGACATCCCCGGCTTCGAGGACGGCAAAGCGGCCGGCGCCGCGCTCGCCGACTGGGGCCGCAAGGAGCCGTCGAAGATCGCCTTCGAGCAGGTGTCGCACTTCGTGATGCACCAGCTCGAGCACGGGCATGGCGGGCATGGCGGGCAGGGCGTCGACGGCCATCATGCGAACGCCGGCCACTCCGCGGATGCCGCCCCCAAGCCGCCCGCCGACGAGCCGCTCGCCCCCGACCTGGCCTACGCAACCGCGCCCGCCAGGCACGTGACCCCCGAGTCGGTCGACCCCGACACCGGCTTCTTCCTCGAGAAGCTGCTCGCGCACGAGCGCGAGGGCTTCCTCTGGCAGAAGCTCCGCCAGCCGCGCAGCTACGACTACAAGAAGGCGGAGAACAAGACCTACAACGAGCGCTACCGGATGCCGCAGTTCCCGTTCGACGCGAAGCAGCGGGAGGCGGTGATGACGTTCGTGCTCGGGCTCGTGGCCGAGCCGCCGGCGCCGCAGTTCGTCCACCAGCCGTCGCCGCGGGAGCAGGCCCGGCTCAAGGGGCTCGTCGTGGCCGAGCAGTACAACTGCGGCGGCTGCCATTCCCTCCGCATGGACCGCTGGGACCTCCGCTACAAGCCCGACTCGCTCGGCAGCGCCCAGGAAGTCGCCGACTATCCGTTCCTCGCGCCCCACTTCGCGCCGCAGGACGTGGCGAAGTCGCTCGAAACCGACCGCCAGGGTCGCCGCCATGCGTCGCTCGTCGGCATGCCCGTGCTCGATCCGGAGACCGGTCGGCCGCAGCGGGTCGATGAGGAGGGCACGCCGGTGGAGGAGGACGACGAGGAGGCGACCGGCCAGGCGGTCATGCTCTGGCACGACGCGCTCGTCGACGGCGAGGCGCGGCCGGTCGGCGGGCCCAACGTGATGGTGCCCGACGACGCGATCCGCGCCGGCCGGTACTATCCCGGCTGGGGAGGCGACCTCGGCCGGCTGCTCTTCCCGGTGGTGATCGCCGACGAGAAGCAGGTCAACCCGAACGTGAAGCCCGACGACGCCTGGGGCTGGCTCCCGCCGCCGCTCGTGGGCGAGGGGCGCAAGGTGCAGTCGGCCTGGCTCCACAAGTTCCTGCTCAACCCGCACACGATCCGCCCGCCGGCCGTCCTGCGGATGCCGAAGTTCAACTTCCAGTCGGCCGAGGCCGCGGCGCTCGTCAACTACTTCGCCGCCGTCGACGGCGCGGACTATCCCTACGTCTACGATCCGCGGCTCGACGAACTGGGCATCGCCGAGACCGAGAAGGCCCGGCCCGGCCACCTCACCGGCGCGCTCAAGATCGTCACCAACAACAACTACTGCGTGAAGTGCCACCTGGTGGGCGACTACGCCCCGCCGGGCAACCCCAAGGCGCTCGCGCCGCAGCTCGAGCGGGTGCATGAGCGGCTGCGGCCCGACTACGTCCACAACTGGATCGCGAACCCCAAGCGGTTCCTCCCCTACACGGGGATGCCGGTGAACATCCCGTTCGACAAGCCGGTGAGCCAGGATCTCTACACGGGCACGAGCGAGGAGCAGGTCGACGCGCTCACCGACCTCCTCATGCACTTCGACACGTTCGCCAAGCGAAACCTCTCGCTCGACGCCTACCTCCGCCAGCAGCCCGCCCAGCAGCCCCCCGCGGCCCAGCAGGCCCCGCCTCCCGCGGCCCCGAGGCCCCCGCAGGCCCGCGGCGACTCCCGCCGGCCGCCGGTGGCGCTAAACTGACGGTGTGGTCCGAGCATTGAATGACCGACATTCCGGAGAGCCCTTCATGAAATCCGTGGTTGCCGCCTTCCTCGCGCTCTGTTGCCTCGCGGGCACGGTTCGTGCCGACGAGTGGGGCACGCTCAAGGGCCGGTTCGTGTTCGGGGGCGACGCGCCCGCGGCCTCCGAACTCAAGGCCGACAAGGACGTCGAGGTGTGCGGCAAGCACAAGCTCGTCGCCGAGGAGCTCGTCGTCGGCGCCGACAAGGGCGTGGCCAACGTGGTCGTGTTCGTGCGCGACAAGGGGGTGAAGGTCAATCCCGAACTCGAGGCGGGGAAGGGCACGCCCGTCGTCCTCGACAACAAAAACTGCCGGTTCGAGCCGCACGTGGCGTTCGTCCAGACGGGGCAGAAGCTGGTCCTCAAGAACTCCGACACCGTCGGTCACAACAGCAACGTGGCCACGATCAAGAATTCGCCCTCGAACAACCTCATCCCCGCCGGCGCCGAAGCCCCGCTCACGTTCTCGAGCGAGGAGGCGATCCCCGCCCAGGTGACCTGCAACATCCACCCGTGGATGAAGTCGTGGCTGGTCGTGCGGCCCAATCCGTATGGGGCCGTCTCCGGCCCCGACGGCAGGTTCGAGATCAAGGGCGTGCCGGCCGGCGGCGAACTCGAACTGCAGATCTGGCACGAGAAGGCCGGCTACGTCGGCGAGGTCACGATCGGCGGCAAGGCCGAGAAGATCGCCAAGGGCCGCAAGAAGGTGACGGTCGCCGCCGGCGACAACGATCTCGGAGAGATGGTCCTCGATGCGAACCTGTTCAAGAAATAGCCTGCTCACGGCGGCCGCAGCCACGCTGCTCGTCTCCTCCGGCTGCAAGCCGGTGAGGATCGAGACGCCCGGCGCCGACACCGAGGCGGCGGGGAAGATCCGGGCCACGCTCGTCTCCGCGTCGAGCGGCGGCGGCGAGACCGCGGCCGCGTCGACGGGCACCGGCTGGGGCACGCTCAAGGGCCGGTTCGTGTTCGCCGGCACACCCGGCGCCCCCAAGGCCCTCCTGGCCGACAAGGACACCGAGGTCTGCTCCAAGGGCGGCATGAAACTGCTCGACCGCTCGCTGCTCGTCGACGGCTCGACGAAGGGCCTGGCCAACGTCGTCGTGTTCGCCCGCAAGACGAGCCGCGTGAAGGAGCCGCCGTCGTCGACGCCGCTCGTCTTCGACCAGAAGCAGTGCGAGTTTCTCGCGCCCGTGTTCGCCGCCCGCGTCGGCCAGCCGATCGACGTCAAGAACAGCGATCCGATCGGCCACAACACCAACATCTCCGGCTCCGACTTCAACCAATTGATCCCTGCCGGCGGCGGCACCACCTACGTGCCCAAGGCCGAGACGGGCATGCCCACGATGGTCACCTGCAACGTCCACCCTTGGATGAAGGCCTACATGGTGTTCCGCAAGGACGGCTACGTGGCCGTGTCGGCGGCGGACGGCTCGTTCGCGATCCCCGACCTGCCGGCGGGCGAGCCGCTCGAGTTCCAGGTGTGGCACGAGCGGTCGGCCGGCCCCAACGGCGCGCTCGGCCTCGAAAAGCCCGATCTCAAGTGGACCCCCAAGGGCCGCTTCACGCTCACGCTCGCTCCGGACGAAGTCAAGGACATCGGCACGCTCGAGGTGCCGGCGTCGGCACTCGGCACCTGAATCCCACACACGCCATGAAGACCATCACGCAACGCCCGTTCGCCGGCCTGTTCGCGGTCACGTTCGGCCTCGCCTCCCTCGTCGGCTGCGGCAAGACGCCCCCGGCCTACTTCCGCCCCAACATGGTGGAGGCCACGAAGCAGCGGCTCTCCGCCGAGCAGGAGAAGCAGGTCTCGACGATCCTCCTGGCGATGTTCGGCACGCCCGACGAGCCTGTCTGCCTCCCCGAGACGGGCCTCGACGAGGCCAAGCTCCGGCTCGCCGCGGGCCCCGTGCGCAGCGACGTCGTCGGCCGCAAGAACGGCCTGTACCGCGAGCACTGTGCCCACTGCCACGGGATCACGGGCGACGCCCTCGGGCCGACGGCCGCGTTCCTGAATCCGTATCCCCGCGACTACCGGCCCGGCGTGTTCAAGTTCAAGAGCACCGAGCGGGCCGACAAGCCGACGCATGCCGACCTCGTGAAGCTGCTCCACAACGGCGTGCCCGGGACGTCGATGCCGTCGTTCGCGCTCCTGCCCGCGGCCCAGGTCGAGGCGCTCGTGGAGTATGTGAAATACCTGAGCATGCGGGGCGAGACGGAGCTCGCGCTGATGCGGGCCTACTTCGAACTCGACGACGATGCGCAGGGCAAACTGCCCGAGAGCCGCGAGTTTCTCGTCGACGAGACCCTCACGCCGATCGCGGAGAAGTGGAAGGCGGCCGCCGACGCCCGGATCCAGGTGCCGCCGATGCCCGCCGACATCGACCTCGTGGCGTCGATCGCCAAGGGCAAGGAGCTCTTCTACGGCGACAAGGCCAACTGCGTGAAGTGCCACGGCGTCACCGGGCTCGGCGACGGCCAGGCCAACGACTACGACGACTGGAACAAGGCGATCGTGGAGATCGGCAAGGAGCTCGCGAGCGGCTCGGCCAAGGCCCGCGAGACATCGACGGCCGGCATGAGCCCGGAGGAACTCGCCGAACACCGGGCCCAGCTCGCCTGGCTCGAGAAGTTCGGCAAGGTGCTCGACGGCGACGCGCTCCATCCGCGGACGATCCCGCCGCGGAACCTGCGGATGGGCGTCTACCGCGGTGGCCGGCGGCCGCTCGACCTCTACTACCGGATCCACGCCGGCATCAACGGCGCGCCGATGCCCGCGGCCAAGGGCACGATCCCGCCCGAGGACATCTGGCACATCGTCAATTACGTGCGATCGCTCCCCTACGAGTTCGACGGCGAACTCGGAGCCGACCGCCCGATGCTGGTGCGCGACCGGTTCTGAACGAGAGAAGCGAGGAGCACGATCGTGAGCCGACTGTCCGGAATCCTGTGGAGCCTCCTGTTCCTCGCCGTGCCGGTGCTCGGCGTGGCCACGTTCGCCGTGGCCCCGGCCTACGACATCTGGCTGCCGAAGGACGTGTCGGAGCACGGCAAGGCGATCGACGGCCTGTTCTATTTCATCCTCGCGCTCACCGGCGTGGTGTTCATCGCCACCGAGGTGCTGCTCTTCTGGTTCCTCTGGAAGTACGACGCCGCGAGGAACAAGAACGCCGCCACCTACATCCACGGGAGCCACACGCTCGAGGTGGTGTGGACGATCATCCCGGCCGCCACGCTCTTGTTCCTCGCGATCTACCAGATGAACACCTGGGCCGACGTGAAGATGCGGCGGCCGGCGATGTCGCCGTCGGTCGAGGTCGTGGGGCGGCAGTTCGAGTGGCGGCTGCGATACCCCGGCCGCGACGGCACGCTCGGCACCGCCGACGACCTGTTTCTCGTCAACGACCTGCACGTGCCGGCCGACGAGGACTTCCTCGTGCAGCTCAAGAGCATGGACGTGCTGCACAGCTTCTTCCTGCCCAACCTGCGGATCAAGCAGGACGCCGTGCCCGGCATGAAGATCCCGGTGTGGTTCAAGGCCACCGAGACCGGCCAGTTCGACATCGTCTGCGCCGAGCTCTGCGGCTGGGGCCACTACAAGATGAAGGGCCGCGTGACGGTCGAGTCGCGGGCCGACTTCGACCGCTGGCTCGAGTCGCAGTATGCGAAGCAGGAGGCCACGCAGCCCGAGCCCGATCCGTCCACCGCCGTCGCCCGCGCCGAATAGCCCGGTCACGATCCCCCCGAAACCCGAGACACCTCCAGCACCCCGCCAGGAGCCATCCATGAGCACCGTCACCAGCCCCTCGACCGTGCACCACGAGCACGCCGCGGCCCACGCCCCCCACCAGGCGAGCTTCCTCTCCACCTACGTGTTCTCGAAGGACCACAAGGTGATCGGGCTGCAGTTTCTGTTCTCGACGCTCGTCTGGTTCCTGATCGGCGGCCTGCTCGCGCTCGCCGTCCGCTGGCAGGTGGCCTGGCCGTGGTCCGACGTGCCGGTGCTCGGCAAGCTGTTCGCCCAGGAGGGCGGGCAGATGGCGCCGGAGTTCTACACGATGCTGTTCACGATGCACGCCACGGTCATGATCTTCCTCGTGATCATTCCGATCCTCGCCGGGGCCTTCGGCAACTTCCTGATCCCGCTCATGATCGGGGCCGACGACATGGCGTTCCCCACGCTCAACATGCTGTCGTACTGGTTCATGTGGCCGGCCTTCATCGCCTTCGGCGCGAGCTTCTTCGTGGAGGGCGGGGCGGCCTCGAGCGGCTGGACGAGCTATCCCACGCTCTCGACCAACATCGCCTCGTCCCCCGGCAGCGGCTGGGGCCAGACGCTCTGGCTCCTCGGCCTGACGATGGTGGGCGTCTCCTCGATGCTCGGCAGCGTCAACTACATGACCACGATCATCCTCATGCGGGCCCCCGGCATGACGATGTTCCGGCTGCCGATGACGATCTGGGCGATGTTCATCACCGCCATCCTCCAGGCCTTCGCGCTGCCGGTGCTCACAGCTGCCGGCTTCATGCAGCTCGCCGACCGGACCCTCGGCACCGGCTTCTTCTCGCCGGAGGGCAACATCGTCAACAACTGGATGCAGTCGACCGGCGGCGGCCAGCCGCTGCTCTGGCAGCACCTTTTCTGGTTCTACAGCCACCCGGCCGTCTACATCATGATCCTGCCGGCGATGGGCATGGTGAGCGACATCCTCACCACGTTCGCCCGCAAGCCGCTCTTCGGCTACCGCCCGATGGTCTACTCCGTGGCGGGCATCGCCGGCCTCGGGTTCATCGTCTGGGGCCACCACATGTTCATGTCGGGCATGAACCCGGCCCTGGGCGTGACCTTCATGGTCTCGACGATGATGATCGCCCTGCCCAGCGCCGTGAAGACGTTCAACTGGCTGGGCACCGTGTGGGGCGGCCGGATCCAGTTCACGACGGCGATGCTCTTCGCCCTCTCGTTCGTGTCGATGTTCATCATCGGCGGCCTGTCGGGCATCTTCATGGCCGCCACGCCCGTCGACATCTTCATCCACGACACCTACTTCATCGTGGCCCACTTCCACTACGTGCTCTTCGCGGGCACGGCGATGGGCGTGTGGGCGGGCATCTACTACTGGTTCCCCAAGATGTTCGGCCGCACGATGAACGAGTTCTGGGGGAAGGTGCACTTCTTCCTCACCTTCCTGTTCATGAACGGCACCTTCTTCACGATGCACATCCTCGGCGCCGTCGGCTTCCCGCGCCGGCTCGCCGACGCCTACCACTACGAGACGTTCCACCACCTCCAGCCGCTCAACGCGTTCATGACCTGGTGCGCGATCGGCATGGTGGCTTCGCAGGCGATCTTCGCCGTGAACTTCTTCTGGAGCATGTTCTTCGGCCCGATCGCGGGGCGCAACCCGTGGAACGCCAACACGCTCGAGTGGACGGCCCCGAGCCCGCCGGGCCACGGCAACTTCGATTTCCAGCCGGTCGTGCACCGCGGCCCCTACGAATACTCGGTGCCTGGCGTCGAGAAGGACCACCTCATGCAGACCGACCCGCCGAACGCGGCCGCGGCCGCACTGGCGGCGGCGCACTGAAGCACCACCGGGAGGCGGAAACACAGGCTGGACATCCACGCGCCCAACGCGGCTGCGGGACGGCAAAAGTCGCCTCGCGCGGCCGCAGCGGCCGAACGCTCGTCGAGCTTTCGCCGATCCCTCCGCCTCCCATTTCCAGTCGGCCAGACTCGACTCGTCATGAGCCCTGCGACCTTCAATCCGACGTTTCCGCTGGCCTGCCTGCTCGTGGGCGTGACGGCCGTCCTGCTCTGCTTCGGGGCGCTCGTCACGACGTACGACGCGGCGATGGCGGTGCCCGACTGGCCGGCGACGTACGGCCACAACATGTTCCTGTTCCCGTTCGCCGAGTGGTTCTACGGGCCCTGGGACCTGTTCCTCGAGCATGGCCACCGGCTCCTCGGGGCGACCGTCGGCCTGATCACGCTTGCGCTCGCCGCGCTTGCCTGGCTGCGCGAGAAGAGCGCCACGGTCCGCGGGCTCGTGGTCGCGGCGGTGCTGCTCGTGGTGGTGCAGGGGGCCCTCGGTGGGGCCCGGGTGCTGCTCGACGACAAGACCGTCGCCAAGGTGCACGCCTGCACCGGGCCGCTGTTCTTCGCCGTGGCCGTGGCGATCGCGGCGCTCACCGGCCGCCGTGCCGCCGGGGAGGGAGCGGCCGGGGGCATGCCGCTCCGCGTCGCCGTCGCCCTGCTCGTCGCCGCCTACGTCCAGCTCGTGGCCGGCGCCCAGCTCCGCCACCTCGATGCCGCCGTCGTCACGCCCGCCGCGTTTCGCTGGCTCGTCGCCTTCCACCTGCTCGGCGCCGCCGCGGTGGCCGGGTTGTCGTGGACCGCGGTGCCGCTCTGCTGGAGCGGTGCGTCGCCTGCGGCCCGCCGCTGGGCGCTCGTGATCGCGGGGCTCGTCGCCTGCCAGCTCGCCCTGGGCGTCGGGGCCTGGTTCGTCTCCTGGGGCGTGCCCTCCGGCCTGCTCCCCGCTTCGTGGATGCCGAGCGAGCCGCTCGCCGCCCGCAGCGGCCGGGGCGCGGTCGTGGTCACCGGCCACGTCGTGCTCGGGATGCTGATCCTCGGCGGTTCGGTCGCGCTTGCGACCGCGACGGGCCTGTTCGCCAGACAGCCTGCGAGGGCCGCCGCATGAGTTCCGCCGCGCCGCTCGTCGCCGCCGCCGACACCTCCGCGCTCGTCGCCCCCGCGGCCGAGGCCGGCTCCGTCCTCGCCGACGTCTCGCGGCTCGTGCGGCCGCGGATCGCGCTCATGGTGCTCGCCACCGTCGTCTCCGCCTACTGGCTCACCGGCGGGGCCCGCGACGGCGTGCACCTCCTCGGGCTGCTCGCCGGCACGGCGCTCGTGGCGGCGAGCTCGAGCATCGCCAACCAGGTCCTCGAGCGCGACACCGACCGCCTCATGCCGCGGACGGCGCGGCGGCCGATCGTGGCGGGCCGGCTCGCCGTCGGTTCCGCCTGGCTCGCCGCGGCGACGACGCTCGCCGCCGGCGTGGTCGCCATGACGCTCGCGGCCGGCTGGCCGCCGACGGCGGCGGCCGTCGCCACCTGGCTGCTCTACGTCGTCGTCTACACGCCGCTCAAGAAACATTCGCCGCTCAACACCGCCGTGGGCGCGGTCGCCGGTGCGCTCCCCGTCGCGATCGGCTGGCTGGCGGCCGACGGCCCGGCGCGGCTGGCCGGGGGCGACGCCGCCTCGGCCCTCACCGCCTCGGCCCTCGGCACGGTGCTCTACCTCTGGCAGTTCCCCCACTTCATGGCGATCGCCTGGCTCTACCGCAGGCAATACGCCGCCGCCGGCCTGCGGATGCTCACCGTCGACGACCCGAGCGGCCTGCGGGCCGCGGGGCAGTCGCTCGCCGCCGCCCTGGCGATGATCCCGGTGAGCCTCGTGCTCGCCGTGCCCTCCGCCAGCATCCGGCTGTTCCTGGCGGCGGCCGTCGCCTCGGTCATCTATGCTGGTGCCGCCGTGCGGTTCGCGGTGCGGCGCGACGACGCCTCGGCCCGCACGCTGCTGTTCGTCTCGCTCGGTTCGCTGCTGGCCCTGCTCACCGCGGCGGTGGTGTTCGGCCAGCCTCGTTGATCCAGCTTTCCATCATCCGCTCCCACCCGCCATACCTCCCATGAACGCCCCCGCGATCTCGATCCCGCACGGCCACGACCACCACGGCGACGACCACGGCCATCACGGCCACGTCACGCTGCAGTACCAGCCCGGCCTGCCGCTCTCCCGCGGCAAGCTGATCATGTGGCTGTTCCTCTCGACCGAGATCATGTTCTTCGCCGCGCTCCTCGGCAGCTACGTCGTGCTCCGCTTCGGCGCCCCGGTCTGGCCGAAGCCGCACCACGTGCACCTCTCGGAGCCGATCGGCGCCTTCAACACGTTCGTCCTCATCTGCTCGAGCGTCACGATCGTGCTCGCCCTCGAGGCGGCCCGGGCCAACAAGGCGTCGCTCGCCAAGATCTGGATGGTGCTCACGCTCGCGCTCGGAGCGCTCTTCCTCGGCGTGAAGGGCTACGAATATCAGGCCAAGTTCGCCCACGGCATCTACCCCTGGTCGCCCCGCAGCCGCGTCTTCGAGAAGCCGGACCTCTACTACGGCTCGGCGGTGCGCGCCCGGCTCGGCGAACCGGCGATGATCGATCGCCTCAAGGAGCTCGACGACACGCCCGACGACAAGCTCGCGCCCGACGAGATCTCCGCCCGCCGGCGCCTGAAGCAGATCCGGCAGATGGTGATGAGCCCCGACCAGCAGGCGTTCGACCTGGCCGTCGTCGCCGACCAGGTCATGCCGCTGCCCGGCGAGGGGGCCGACGCCCACGGGGCCCACGGCCTCAACGACACCTTCCCCTGGCTCAAGCTCCCGGCCGTGATCCCGGGCGGCACGATGTGGGCGAGCACCTATTTCCTGCTCACCGGCTTCCACGCGATCCACGTGCTCGTGGGCCTCGTCGTGTTCGCGATCATGTGCACCTGGACGCTGAACGCGAAGCGGGCCGGGGGGATCGAGAACGCCGGCCTCTACTGGCACTTCGTCGATCTCGTGTGGATCTTCCTGTTCCCGCTCTTGTATCTCTTCTGACCACATTTCACCCCGGGCTCCGACCATGACCGACCGCGCCCAGCACGGCCATCACGACCAGCATGCCTCCCACGGCCCCGTCACCCGGGTCGGCGAGACCGCCGACGAGACGCTCGAGCACGCCGCGCACGCCCACGACGGTGACCACGGCCACGGCGGCATCGGCAAGTATCTCCTCGTGTTCGCCGCCCTCTGCGGCCTCACCACGATGTCGTTCCTCACCTACTCGTCGCTCTGGCCGTGGCGGGACGAGCCGCACGTCGGCTGGGCGTTCATGATGGCCGTCTCCTGCACGAAGGCGATGCTCGTGGTGCTGTTCTTCATGCACGTCCTCTGGGAGGCCAACTGGAAGTACGTGCTCACGATCCCGGCCGCGATGATGGCGATCTTCCTCGCGATCATGCTCGTTCCCGACATCGGCCTGCGGACGCGCATGGTGTCGCAGGAGCGGGCCCTCTACATGCCCCGCCAGTCGGACGTGCGGCTGATGGAGCAGGCCGGCGAATCGAAGCTCCTGTCGGATCAGGCTCACTAGTGGGCGTGCGGATGCTTGACGGGGACCAGCCGCGGTTCGGGGCTGCCCACGCCCTCTCGCCGGACGTTCGCTGCGGCCCTCCAGGCCTCCGCTCACTGCGTGTCCGCTGCGCTTCGCCATCCATGGCTACGCTTGCTCCCCCAGCCCACTCGAGGGCATGGGCAGCCCCTCACTGTCTTGCGGTTGGCATCATGCTTCTGTGCATCGCCGGCTGCACGAAGGCGCCGGATCGGGCGATCGACAGGCCGCTCGGGTCACGGCCCGCGGCTCCGCAGCCGGTCGTCGAAAAAGTCGAGCCGGGCGAGCCGGCGGCGCCCTTCACGCTCACCGACCAGCGCGGGGAGCCGTTCGACTCGGCGAGCCTCGAGGGGAAGGTCTGGCTGGGGAGCATCTTCTTCGCCAACTGCCCCGGCCCCTGCTTTCGCGAGAACCAGGCCGTGGCCGACATCCTGCGCGAGATCGACGACCCCGACTTCGTGGTCGTGAGCCTCACCTGCGACCCCGACAACGACACGCCCGACGTGCTCCGCCGTTACGCCGACCGGTTCGAGGCCGACCCCGACCGCTGGAAGTTCCTCACCGGCGACATGGCCGTGATCAAGAAGGTGGCCAACGAGACGTTCTTCCTGCCGGCCGAGGTGGGCGTGCACTCGGAGCGGGGCGTGGTGTTCGATCGCGAGGGCCGCCTCCGCGGCGGCTACCATCTGCTGCAGCCCGACCGCGTGGAACTGCTCGAGAAACTGATCCGCGACGTGCTCGCCGAGAAGCCCCCCGGGAACGCTCCATGACCCCCGCCCCGCTGTTCGCCATCCATCCGCTCGCCACGACCAACGCGGTGCTCAACGCGCTCTCCACGGTGCTACTCGTCGCCGGCTGGGTGGCGATCGCCCGCGGCGACTGGCGGCTGCACCGCGCGGCGATGATCGCGGCCTTCGTGACGTCGGCCGTGTTCCTCGGCTGCTACCTCACCTACCACTGGCTCGTGGGCCACGTGCCCTTCCGGGGCCAGGGACCGGTGCGGCTGGTCTACTTCGCGATCCTGATCTCGCACATCCTGCTCGCCGTCTTCGTGCCGATCCTGGCGCTCCGCATGTTCTTCCTCGCCTCGACGCACCGCTGGGAAGCCCACCGGCGCCTCGGCCGCATCACGATGCCGATCTGGCTCTACGTCTCCGTGACCGGCGTCGTGATCTACGCGATGCTCTACCATCTCTTCCCGGGCGCGTGACGACTGTCGGACACGCTTTTGCCTGTCACGCCCCGCCGGCTTCGGGCTCCCCAGACCCCGTCGCCGGACGTTCGCTGCGCCCTCCGGGCTGCGCTCACTCCTAGCGACTGGCGCTGCGCCATCCATGGCTTCGCTGGTCGCTAAAGCCGGCGGCCGGGGCACTGGGGAGCCCGAAGCCTCCTCAACTGCTTGGACTGCCGGGCTGGAGGCCCGGCTCTCGAGAGCGAACGGAGGTTCGCCAAAAAACCCGAGGCCACGATGGCGAGGGGTTTCGTGAATACGGGTAGGCGAGGGGCTGCCCCTGCCGTCGAGACGGCGTTACTCACCAGCGAAGCCAGGATGGCGCAGCGCCAGTGAGTCCGAGTGAACGGAGCCCATGGATGGGCGCAGTGAACGTCCGGCGAGACGGTCGGGGCAGCCCCGAGCCGGGTTGGGCGAGTTGCATATCAATTCCCGAGCCACGCCCTCCGTAGTGGCGCTATAATAGCGACATGAGGGCCCGAATCCTGTTCACTGCCTGCCTGCTCGTCGCCGTGTGCGTCGCGGCCGAGGCGTTCGGTTGCCCGAATTGCAAGGACGGCATCGCGGCCAACGATCCCGAGGGGATGGGGCTCGCCCGCGGCTACTTCTACAGCATCCTTCTGATGCTCGCGATGCCCTTCACGCTCGTCGGGTCGTTCGGCGCCTACGTGTGGCGCGAGATGCGGCGGCAGCAGCGGCAGGAGGCCGGCGGCGGGGAGGCGGCGTCGCGGCCGGGGGCCGCGCCTTCCGCGCCGCAGCCGTGAGCCCCGCTCAGCCGCGCAACTATCTCTCGCGTGCGGAGCACCGGCGGCTCTTCTGGCGGTTCATGCCGCCGGCGATCGTGCTCTTCCTCGCGCTCAGCTGGCTGGAGCGGGGCTGGCTGCGGCAGCCCGCGCCCCCTGCGCCGCCGCAGGTCGACACGCGGCTCGCGGGAGCCCACGTCGAACGCACGGTCGACGACGCCGTCGTCATCGAGGTGGAGCCGGAGCCGTTCGTGGGGACGGCCGACGAACTCGGCGCGTCGGCGGCGAGCCTGGCAGAGGTCCGCGACGACACGGTCTTCCGCGGCGGCGACGAGGAGGCCTGGTTCCAGATCTGGATGACGCTCCGATCGACCGACGCCGAGGCGCTCCGCCGCGCCGACGCCCGCCCCGTGAGCTTCATCGAGCTCTTCGGCCAGCCGCGGAGCTTCCGCGGCCGGCTCGTGCGGTTCACGGGCACGGTCCACCGGCTGCAGAAAGTGGAGGCTCCGCCCAACGACTACGACATCACCGGCTACTGGCAGGCCTGGATCGAGCCCGACGGAGGGCCGACTTCGCCGATCGTCGTCTACTTTCTCCGCTTGCCCGCAGGCATGCCTTCCGGCCTCCGCGTCCGCGAGCCGGTGGAGGTCGTCGGCTACTTCTTCAAGCGCTGGGCCTACGAAGCGACCGACACGGTCCGGCGGGCGCCTTTGGTGATGGCCCTCGAGCCGGCCTGGAAGCCGCTCCGGCCCGCCCCGGCGGGCGGCACGGCCACCGGCGGCTACGCGCTCCTGGCGATGACGGGCCTGGTCGCGGCGACGCTCCTCGGCCTGCGCCTCGCCAACCGCGGGGCGTTGCACCGCGAGGAGCCGCGGCCCGAGAATCTCTCCGAATCGCTCGCCGGGCTGGAGACGCTCCCGCCCGCCGAGGCCCTCGCGCGGCTCGCCGCGGCCGACAAGGCCGCGGCGACCGCGCAGGCGCCGCCCCCCGTTCCGCAGGATGCCTCCCAATGACGCTCCGCACCTTCCCGTTCCCGGCGCTGCTGCTCGTCGCCGCGCTCGCGGGCTCCACGTTCGGCGCCGAATCGCCGGCGGAGTTCCTCGCGACCTGGAACCTTGACCGCGCCGCGCGGGCGGCGCTCGAAAGCCCCGGCCCGTGGGACGTCGCCAAGACGCAGCTCTGCCTGCGGCTCCTCGCGCGGCTTTCCCTCGCGCCTCCCGACGCCTCCGCCCGGTGGGCGGCCGGCGCGGTCACGGTGCCCGCCGCGAACCTGCCGACGCCGGGTGACGCGTTCATCCGGCTCGAGGGGCGGGCGGAGTTCGCGGCGCCGCTCCCGCTGACGGCCGAGCAGGCCGAGATCGCCGGCCGCCCGGCGCTCGACCTGGTGCGGGTGCGGACGGCCGCCGGGGCCGTCGACGTGATCGCCGACGCCGTCCCAGCCGCCTGGCCGCGCCGGCAGGCGATCGACGAGCCGGTGTCGGTGGTGGGCCTCGCCGTGTCGAGCGGCCCGGGCCCGCGGCCCGATCCCCCTGGCGGGGCGTCGTCCGCCTGGCCCGACGCGGCCGCGGGGGCGGTGGTGGTGGCCCGGCGCGTGGCCTGGCATCCCGCGACCACGCTCGGCTCACTCGGCATGGACTACGGCCTGTTCGACACCGTCGTCGACGGCCAGCGGCTCGTGGCCGGCGATACCGACGCGTTCTACGCGCTCCTGGCCGCGGCCGGGCGGGGCACGCAGGCGGACATCGAGCGGGCCGCCGGCCCGGTGGCCGACGCCGTGCCGCTCATCGACCCGAAGCAGCAGTGGTTCGCGGCGCACCGCGGCGACCCGGTCACGCTCCAGGGCACGGCCCGCCGCGCCACGCGGATCCAGATCGACGAGCAGCGCCGGCGCCGGGAGGTCGGCGGCGACCACTACTGGGAGCTCTACGTCTTCGTGCCCACGTCGCTCATCAAGGTGCACGACCGCCTCCAGGAGACCTACCCGGTCGTGTGCTGCGTCCTCGACCTGCCGGAGGGGATGCCGACGGGGCAGACGATCAACGAGCAGGTACGCGTGAGCGGCTTCGCCATGAAGCGCTACGCCTACCCGCTTCCCACGCCGCAGGGCCGGGAGGCCGGAGCCGACGAGCGGCAGGAGACGCCGCTCCTGATCGGCAAGCGGGTGCTGTGGGTGCCGGAGCCGTCGACGGCCGACGCCACGGGGCTGCTCGGCTGGGTGTTCCTCGCGCTGGCGGGCGTGGTCGGCCTGCTCCTCGCGTTCGGCGCCTGGCGGATCAACCGCGACGCCCGCCGCGAGCGGCAACGGCAGCGGGCGACGCTCCCCGACAAGGTGCAACTGCCGTAGCCGGCGCGAGGGGCTTGTCCGCCCGACGCGTCGGGGAGACACTCGCCCGCTCACCCCGGAGAAGGCTTCCCCCATGCGACGCGCGAAAATCTCGATCATCGGCGCCGGCAACGTCGGCGCGACCACGGCCCACTGGTGCGCCGCCGGTGAGCTCGGCGACGTCGTCCTGCTCGACATCCCCGCCACCGAGGGCATGCCCGCCGGCAAGGCGCTCGACCTCTTCCAGGCCGCGCCGATCATGGGCTTCGACGCCAGGCTCACCGGCACGACCGACTGGGCCGACACCGCCGGCAGCGACGTCGTCGTCGTCACCGCGGGCATCGCCCGCAAGCCGGGCATGAGCCGCGACGACCTCCTCTCGACCAACGCCAGGATCGTGGGCGACGTCGCCGCCCACGTCCGCGACACGAGCCCGCAGGCGGTGGTGATCGTCGTCTCCAACCCGCTCGACGCCATGGTCCAGCGCACCTTCCAGGTCACCGGCTTCCCACCGCAGCGCGTGCTCGGTCAGGCCGGCATCCTCGACACCGCCCGCTACCGCGCCTTCCTGGCCATGGAGCTCGGCGTGAGCGTCGAGGACATCGCCGCGATGCTCCTCGGCGGCCACGGCGACACGATGGTGCCGATCCCGAGCTGTACGAGCGTGGGGGGCATCCCGGTCACGCAGCTGATCGCCAAGGACACGCTCGACGCCATCGTCACCCGCGCCCGCAACGGCGGCGCCGAGATCGTCGGCCTCTTGAAGACCGGCAGCGCCTACTACGCGCCGGCCGCGGCCACCGCCCAGATGGTGGAGGCGGTCGTGCGCGACAAGAAGCGGCTCGTCCCCTGCGCCGCCTACTGCGACAGGGAATACGGCGTGGGGGGCTACTTCGTGGGCGTGCCGGTGATCCTCGGCAGCGCCGGCGTGGAGAAGGTGATCGAACTTTCGCTCCTCCCCGACGAACGCGCCGCCCTCGACAAGAGCATCGCCGCGGTCAAGGACCTCGTCGCCGCGATGAACCGCCTGGTGGGCTGACGCCGCGCCGGCTTCGGGCCACCCGATCCCCCTCGCCGGACGTTCGACTTGTTGGCAGCCCGCCGGCTTCGGGCTCCCCAGACCCCGTCGCCGGACGTTCACTGCGCCCTCCGGGCTGCGTTCACTCCTAGCGACTGGCGCTGCGCCATCCATGGCTGCGCTGGTCGCTAAAGCCGGCGGCCGGGGCACCGGGGAGCCCGAAGCCTCCTCAACTTATTTGGTCTGCCGGGCTGGAGGCCCGGCCCTCGGGAGCGAACGGAGGTTCGCCAAGAAACCCGAGGCCACGATGGCGAGGGGTTTCGTGAATACGGGGCAGCCCCGAGCCGGCGCACCTTCACAGTCGCCGAATACGGTCTGTTTTCAAATCAGCGAGCACCGCATGCCCGCCCATTCGTCTGCGCCTCCAGCCTCCCTTGCCGACCTTGCCAGGTCGCGCGTCTCGGGCCTGATCCTGCCGTTGCCGGGGGTGGGGTGTTTCTCTACAAACCCCGGCATTCACGAGTCTTGCGGCGCGCCCGTGTCGCAATCCGCCCGCGCGAGGTTCCCGATGCACGACCGCTTGTCGCACCGCACCCGGCCCGCACGCGTCGCGGAGCCGCTCGACTGGACGGGCCCCGACGCCCTGTTCACGCCGCAGGGCTACGAGCCCGGCTACGACTACCCGCTCGTCGTCTGGCTGCCCGAGCCGACGCGGCCGTTCGACCTCGGCCGCGCGATGCGGCGGCTGAGCCTGCGGAACTTTCTGGCGATCGTGCCGGCATCGGATCCGCACGCCGGCGACGAGCCGCTCTGGGACGCGATCGAGCGGATCCGCGACCGGGCGAGCGTCCATCCGCGCCGCATCTATCTCGTGGGGCAGGGGGCGGGGGGGAGCGAGGCCTTCCGGATCGCCTGCCGGCATCCCGAAGCGTTCGCGGGCGTCGTGTCGCTCGGCGGTGAATTCCCGCTCGACGACGGGCTTTTCGCGCGCCTCGCCGAGGTGCGTCGGCTGCCGATGCTGCTCTGCCGCCACCGCACCGACGCCGCCGACGCGGCCCGCGATACCGACCGCACGCTGCGGGTGTTCCACGCCGCCGGCGCGATGCTCGCGCTGCGGATCTATCCCGGCTCCAACGATCTCTCCAAGGCGATCCTCGCCGACGTCAACCGCTGGATCATGGAAGACGTGTGCGGCACGGCGGCGCCGGTTCCCTCGACGGCCGCCCCATGAACCCCCAGCGTTCCGCGCATCCCGTGCTCCTGCCCCTCGGGCCGTCGCGCGGTCTCGTCGAGGCGCTCGTCGACGAGGTGCGGGCCGCCTGTCGCGTCCGCGGCGTCGCCGACTGCCCCGTCACGATCGACGTGGCCGACCGCCACCTCCCCGACGTCGATCCCGCGCTCCTCCGCGACATCCTCGCCGGCCTGCTCATGCAGGCCTTCGCGAACGCCGCCCGCCCCGCCGAGGAGAGCGACGCGGCGGCGGTGCGCGAGATCGTGGTCACGAGCGTCAGGCTCGCCGACACGGTCGAGATCGAGGTGGCCGATTCGGGTCCGCCCGACCCGCGGGCCCACGCCGCGCTCGAGCCCCTCGCCCTGGCCGTCGGCGGCAGGCTGACGTGCGCGGCCTGCCCCGACGGCGGACGGGCCGTGACCCTCCTCCTCCCGCAGCGGCCCGCGCGGAGGCAGGCCGCCTAGTTCCGACCGTTCGACGCCGCCCGTTTTCAATCCGCAGGAATCCGCCGTGCCATGGATGCACGCCCCTTCGCCACGCCCCGCGACCGGCAGCCGATGCTCTCCCCGGCGCAGGTGATCGCGCTGGGCCTCGTGGCGGCGTCGCTCGGCTGGGCCGCCTGGCTGCTCAGCGACCGGCCGATCCGCGAGGAGGCCGAACTGCTCGCCGGCAGCGTGCTCCCGTCGTCGGAGCTCGCCCTCATGGAGGCCGCCTTCGACCGTGCGCAGCTCACCGACTACCGCACCGAGGGGGGCCGGGTCTACGTGCCGCGCAGCCGGCAGAGCGCCTACATGCGGGCGCTCGTCGACGCCGAGGCGCTGCCGCGCGAGTTCGGCGGCAGCCTGCGGCGGGCGCTGGCCAACAACAGTCCCTGGCAGAGCCGCGCCGTGCAGGCCGAGTGGCTGCGCGTGGCGACGCAGGACGAACTGTCGCTCGTGATCTGCTCGATGCCGGGCATCGAGCGGGCCGCCGTGCTCTACGACGCCGAGGCGCAGCCGGGGCTCGCGGGCGGCAGCGTGAAGACCGCGAGCGTGAGCATCCGCACCCAGCCCGACGCCGACCTCGACGCCGCGCGGGTGCAGGCGATCCGCGTGCTCGTGGCGGCCTCGATCGCCGGCCTGGCCCCCGACCGCGTCGCCGTCACCGATCTTCGCAACGGCCGGGTCTTCGCCGGGCCGCTCGAATCGGCCGCCGACGAGTCCGCCGACCCGGCCCTCGGCCGCCGGCTCGCCTACGAGCGGGTGATCGCCGCGAAGCTGCGGCAGGCGCTGGCCTACGTGAAGGGCGCCGTGATCGACGTCACGGCCGAGTTCGCGCCCGCCGTCCCTCCCGCGCCCGAGCCGGCGCCGCGCCAGCCGGCGGCCCGGCCGGCCGACGCCAACACTCCGGCGGAGCTCCCGCTGCAGCAGCCGGCGACGGCGTCGGCCGACCCGCCGGCGCTTTCCCGAGGCGACGTCCTCGCGGCCCTGCGCGTCTCGATCGCCGTGCCCGCGGCCTACCTGCGGGCGGCCGTCGCCTCCGCCGGGTCCGACGCGGCGGCGCTCGAAGCCGCCGAGCAGGCCGAGCTCGGCCGCATCCGGCAGGTGGCCGCGCGAGCGCTGCCCGACGCGGCCGCCTCCGCCGGCCACGAGATCGTCGTCGTCGGCTACCCCGGCCCCGTGCCTGCGCCGCGTGGGAGCGCTCGACCGGCCGCGACGCCTCCGTCGGCCCGTGCGGCCGCGCCCGAGAGCGCCTCCCAGACCGCTCCGCCGGCCCACCCCGTCTCGCTGCAGGAGGTGTTCGATCGGGTCACCACCGGCCCGGTGCGGCTCGACCTCGACGCCGTGCCGCGCGAGGTGCTCGTGGCGGCGGGGATCGTGATCACCGGCCTCCTCGCCGGGCTGCTGTTCCTCGCCGGTGCACGGCGCCGGCCCGGATTCGCCGCCGCCCACGGGGCGGGCGCCGTTCCGCCGCAGATCGACTGGTCGCGGCTCGACGCGGCACGCTCCGCCGAGTCGGAGCCGGATCCCGCACCGCACCGCGAATACAGGTCAGCCGCATGAACCGCCCGCCGTCGCCCCGCCTCCCCGCGCTCGTGCTGGCGGCGGCCGTCGTCCCCGCGCTCCTCGCGTGCGCCGCGGGCGCCGCCGAGCCGCCGATCGCCCCGAGCCCCGAGCCGGCTCCGGCGGCCGCGCCGGCGCACCTCCCGCCGCCGGTCGCGCTCGACCACGCCGGCCCGGCCGGCCACGCGGCCCCGGCGGCCCGTCCAGCGCCGGTCGAGCCCGTCTCCTGGCGGGCTCTGGCCGTCGTGTGCGCCGCCGGTGCGGCGGCCCTCGCCGTGCGGCTCCGCTGGAGGCGCCGCGCGGCGCCGCTGCCCCCCGACGTGTTCGACGTGCTCGGCGAGGCTTCGCTCGGCGGCCAGCAGGGGGTGCGGATCGTGAGGTTCGGACCGAAGACGCTGCTCGTGAGCGTCTCGAGCGGAGGCTGCCGCACGCTCGCCGAGGTCGCCGACCCGCAGGCCACGGCCTGCATCGTGGCCGCCTGCCGCGGCGCACACCCGCCGCACAAGCCGCAGGCAGCCGCCATCCGCGCCGCGGCGATGGTCGTGGCCGCGTTGGTGGCGGGGGCCGCACACACGCCCGCCGTCGGGGCCGAGGCCGTCGAGCCGACGCCCGTGGCGGCCGCGAGCGTCGAGACCGTGCCGGCGGGGGCCCCCTGGACCGACCTCCTGTCGCGGGTGCTCGGCACCCGGTCGCTCGACGCCTCGCTCTCGGCCGCGCTCGTGTTCGGCGTGGCCAGCCTCGCCCCCGCCGTGCTCCTCATGACCACGTCGTTCGTGCGCCTGTCGGTGGTGCTCTCGCTGGTGCGGCAGGGGCTCGGCACGCAGCAGTTGCCGTCGAACCAGATCGTCACGTCGCTCGCGCTGTTCCTCTCGGCGCTCGTCATGTGGCCGGTGTGGACGCAGGCCTGGCGGGCCGGCGTCGAGCCCTACCAGGCGGGCACGATCGGCCTCCGCGAGGCCTACGACCGCGGCACGCTGCCGGTGCGCCGCTGGATGGCCGGCCAGATCGAGCAGGCGGGCAACCGCGACACGATGCTCATGTTTCTCGAGCGGCATCCCGACGCGCCCCGCGACGTCAAGACCTACGACGACGTGCCGCTGGAGTCGCTCCTGCCGGCCTTCCTCGTGAGCGAGCTGGAGACGGCCTTCGCGATCGGCTTCCGGCTCCTGCTCCCGTTCCTCGTGCTCGACGTGGTCGTGGCGACGCTCGTGGTCTCGACGGGCCTGGTGATGCTGCCGCCGACGCTCGTCTCCCTGCCGCTCAAGCTGCTCGTGTTCGTCATGGCCGACGGCTGGGCGCTCGTCGTGCAGTCGCTGCTCGACGGCGTGCGGGCCGCCGGCTCGTGAGGCCGGGCCGACCTTCCCGGGAGCCCCTGCGATGGAAGAGACCGACCTCGTGGAACTCGTGCGGCAGGCGATCCTGGCCGGCACGGTCGTCGTGGCGCCGGCCCTGCTCGTGGCGTTCGCGGTGGGCGCGGTGATGGGGCTCCTCCAGGCGGCCACCGGCATCCACGAACAGGTGGTCGGCCTCGTGCCGCGGCTGGTGGCGGTGACGGCGGCCCTGGTCGCGCTCGCTCCGTGGATGCTCGAGCGGCTGACCGACCTCGTGCGGACCGCCGCCACCGGAGGACCCTGAACGATGCTTCCGCTTCCGGTCATCGCCTGCGCGGCCACCGCCGTCGCGGTGCCGCTGCCCGTGCTCGTGGCGGCGGGGCTCGCGGCGAGGATGCTGGGGATCGGCGCGGCGGCCGGCGGCATCCTGCCCGGCGTGCCGGGGCGGGTGCGGCTGGCGGCGGCGCTGGCCTGCACCGTCGTCGCCCTGCCCGCGGCGCTCGCGGCCCACCGGCTCGATCCCGCGGCGGTGCCGGCGGACGTCGGCCTCGGCGGCGTCCTGCCGATCCTGCTCGGCGAACTGGCCGTGGGGCTCGGATTCGGCGCCGCGGTGGCCGCGCTCTCCGCGGCGGGCGCGGCGGCCGGCGGCATCCTCGGCGGCGTCGCCGGTCTCTCCTGGGCCGCCGACGGCGATCCTGCGGGCGACGGCCAGTCGGCCGCCGGCACCCGGCTCGCCTGGTGGCTCAGCTGCGGCGTGTTTCTCGCGGGGGGCGGGCTCGGAGGGCTCGTCGCGGGCGTCGTCGACGGCGTGCGGGTGCTGCCCGTCGGTGCGGCGTTCGCGGCCGACGGCCTGCCGCGTCCCGGCCTCGAGCAGCTCGCCGCCGTAACGATCGGCCTCGCGTTCGCGCTCGCCCTCACCGTCGCCGTCCCCGCGGTCCTGGCGGTGGTGGCGTTTCACCTGGCCGCGGCGCTGGCGCTCCGCACGGTGCCGTTCGTACCCGGGCCGGGCCTCCTCGAGGCGCTGGCCGCCGCGGTGCTCCTGGCCGCCCTCTCCATCGGCGCCGACGGCTGGGTGCACGGCTTCCCGAGCCTGCTCCAGGGTCCGCTCGAACGCATCTTCGGCGCGAGGTGAGCGATGGCCGACGCGGCGGAGCGGTCGATCCCGGCGACGCCCCGGCGGCGGGCCGCGGCCCGTGAGCAGGGGGCGGCGCCGAACGCGGCGCTGCCGGCCTTCGTGGCGCTGGCGGCGGCCGCCGTGATCCTCCTGCCCGGCTGGTCGAACACGGCCGTGCCCGCGGCCGGCGCGTTCATGCGCGAGTCGTTCACAGCCGCACGCGCGCCCCGCGGCGGCGACCCGCTCCCCGTGCCCTGGCGGGTGCTCGGGCCCACCGCGGCGCTCGTGCTCGGCGCCGCCGGTGCCGGGCTCTGCGTCCGGATCCTGCTCGACGGCTCGGCCTGGCGGCTCTCCCGGGCGGCCCCGCGCTGGCGGCGCGTCGATCCGCTCGCCGGCCTGGGCCGGATCCTCTCCGCGGCCACGCTCCGGGCCGCGCTCTGGAACGCCGCCTGCCTGGCGGTGATCGCGGTGGCGGCGGCGTGCGCCACCGGGCCGATCGTGGGCCTGCTGCGGGCGGACCCGGCCACGCTCGACGCGGGCCGGGCCGTGGCGGTTCTGCGCGGCACGCTCGTGCCGGTGCTCGCGGCGGCGGCGGCGGTGACGGCCGCCCGGTGGGGCCTGGCGCGGCTCGCGTTCGAACGCCGGCTGCGGATGACGCCGGAGGAGTTCAAGGAGGAGATGAAGAGCCTGGAGGCCGATCCGCGGGTCAGGCTCGCGCGGCGCTCGTGGACGGCGCCGTCACGTCCGGTGGCCGATACCCGTAGCGGTCGATGAACGGCCGCCAGCGGCGGGCGACCTCGGCCACGATCCGCGGGTCGGGGTCGTACCTGTTCGTGCGGTAGTTCCGCATCGACGCGGCCTGTGCGGCGAGCGCCGGCTCCACGCGCTCGAAGCCGCCGAGTCCGAGGCGATCGTAGGCCTCGCGCATCCGGGCCACCGGGTCGGTGCGGAGGTCCTCGTAGCGCACCTCGTGGAGCTGACCCGGGGCGAGCGTCGCCCGGTCGCGCTCGAAGGCCGCGTACATCTCGTCGAACGCCGCGAACACGTAGCCCTCGAGCGCCTCGCCCCGGTCGACCTGCAGCGCCTGCGAGCGGTGCAGCGACCGCCACAAGCGCATCGTCGAGGGAAAGACGACGAACGGATCACGGACCACGTGCAGGAACCGCGCCCCCGGAAACATCCCGGCGAGCACGCCCACCCGGGCCGTGTGCGGCGGGCTCTTGAGCACCGGCCGCCGCGGGTCGCGGACCGCGAGCGTCGCGAGGAACCGCCGCAGGTTGCGCTTCCAGACGTCGAGCGCCTCCGGTGGGAGCCCGGCGAGGTCGAGGGCCTCGGGGCGGTCGGGGCTCGTGACCGGGAACGCCATCCGCCGGTACGGCGACGGCGAACCCATGTTGGCCAGCGCGAACTCGTCCTCCTGCGGCCGGTGCCAGCCGGCCGCCACGTCGTCCATCGGCCGCTTCGCCGGCATGATCCACGACAGCGCCGACGTCACGAACCGCTCGGTGAGCAGGAAGTGCCCCGGCGCGAAGCACTGGTAGGTGGTCGGGCAGCAGAACCGCTCGTCGAGCATCATGAGCTCGTGGATCAGCGTCGTGCCCGACCGCCAGTGGCCGACGATGAACAGCGGCGGATCCGTCGCCGGGGCGGCGGCGAGCCGCCGGCGGAAGCGGGCCGCCGCGAGGGGCTCGGCCACCGAGTTGAACGCCGCGGCCGCGGTAATGGTGCCCACGAGGCCCCAACGGGAGGGCGACGCCCGCCCGCCGTGCTCCCGCAGGAGGTCGAGCCACACGCCCAGCGGCATGCCGTGCCAGAACCGCGGGCTCCACCACGGGTAGGCGTGAAACGATTCCTGGGCGGGCTTCGCGCCGGCGGACGAAGATGCTGTCATGACCCCCCCTAGGGTACAGGAAACGCGCAGCCGCGCCGCCGGCCGCGCTCCGCGGGGGCGGGGCAAGACGGGCGGTCTCGTGCGGCGGCGGGAGCGGTTGCGACGGCGGAGGAAAAGTCCTACCGTCCCGGCGTCGTGAAGCCTCCGCTGCCTGCTCGCGTGCCCTGGGCCGGCGCCGCGCTCGTCGTCGCGGCGCTCGGGCCGGGTTGCAGGCTCGTGCCGCGCGGCCCGGTGCCGCAGGACCTCGCGGTGGCCCGCCGGCTGTCCAACGAGGGGCTCTCGGCGGCCGACCGCAACGACCTCGCCCACGCCGAACGGCTGCTCGAGCGGGCCGTGAAGGCCTGCCCCACCGACGTCGAGGCCCGCCGGCACTACGCCGACGTGCTCTGGCGCCGCGGGGAGCGGATGGAGGCGGTGAAGCAGATCTCGGAGGCGCTGCGGCTCTCGCCGGGGGAGATGCCGCTGTGCCTCGACGGGGGGAGGATGTACATGGAGCTCGGCCTGCTCGACGACGCCGACCGCCTGGCCGCGGCGGCAGCGGCTGCCGCGCCCGCCTCGGCGGCCGCCTGGCGGCTGCGCGGCCAGGTGGCGCTCGCCCGGGGCCGACCCGACGACGCGCTGGCCGACTTCCACCGGGCGCTGGCCCTCGATCCCGACGACCGCGACGCCCTCCTCGACACGGCCGAGGTCTATCGCCGGCTCGGCCGCCCGCAGCGCTGCCTGGCCACGCTGGCGATCCTCGGCGAGACCTACGGGCCCGGCCAGACGCCGGCCCACGTCCTCGCGCTCGAGGGGCTGGCGCAGGAGTCGCTCGGCCGCCGGCTCGACGCGCTCGAGAGCTACCGCCAGGCGGTGGCCCGCGGCGGCCCGAGCCCCGACCTCGAGGCCCGCATCGCCGCGCTCTCCACGCCGGCGGCCGGGCCCGACGTCATGCGCCGGTAGTGGTGCGGCCCGTGAGCAGGTCGAACGCGCCGATCGCCGGCACGAGGAGCGCCAGCGTGGCGAAGCCGTAGGCCACCGCCGTGACGAGCACCACCTGCAGCGTCTGCCCCTGCAGGAAGCCGGTGATCGCCACGAACGTCAGCGCCGGCAGCAGGGCCGACGCCCAGGCGATCGCCGGCGAGGGGTTGCGGGCCGAGAGCGCGGCATAGAGGCCCACGGCCCCTCCCACGATCGCCGCCAGGAAGGGGGCCAATTGGAGCTCGAAGCTCGAGCCGAAGGCCACCATGATCCGCATCACGGTGGCCACGCCGACGAAGAGGAAGGCCACGGTGCCGAGGGCCACTGCGATCGCGCGGCGCGACGACGGGTAGGAGAGCCCGACGTGGAATCCGAGCACCGCCGCGAAGAACAGGAGGATCGCCATGCCGACGGCGAGGTAGAGGGCGTTCTCCACGCTCACGAGGCCGGCCATCGCGAGCGCCGCGGCGAGCGCCAAGGGCAGCACCACGAGTTCGCGGGCCACGACGAGCACGCCCCCCAATTTTCCCCACACGAACTCGGCCGGCTCGAGGTCGCTGACGAGCAGGAGGTCGAGCGCCCCGCGGTCGCGCTCGGTGGTCACGCTCGTGACGGCGAGGGCGGCCACGGCCACGAGGCTCGCCAGCGCCATCGGCACCACCGCCACGGCGATCGCGAACCGGTCGGGCCGGGCCGCCCGCGCCTCGTGCACCACGCCCGCCACCGCCGCCACGAACAGGGCGAGCCAGGCCAGCCGCACCACCACGATCGCCCGGCCGTAGGCCCGGGTGCGGATCTCCCGCCACAGGATCGGGTTGGCCCACACCTCGCGGGCCGGGCGGCGTGCGCCCGACGCCGGGGCCGCCTCCCGGCGCCGGGCTTCACCGGCGACGTTCCAGCGGCGCACGCTGGCGACGGCGATCGTGCCGGTGACGGCCAGGATTCCCGCGCACACGGCGAGAAACGGGGGCAGCAGTCCGGCCGCCGCCGGATCGAGCGCCGCGAACGCGGCCCGCGCGGGCGAGACGACCGCCCCGGCCGCCAGGCCCGCCCGGGCCGCGGCCACCTCGCCGGCGGCCAGCCACGCCACCAGCGCGAACAGCGTGATCGCCAGCGTCTGGAACGTCGTGTCCTTCCAGAAGGCGACGGTGGTCGAGATGCTCGCCGCGGCGAGCGCCGCGGCCGCCGTCACGGCGAAGAGCCGCGCGAGCTGACCCGGCGCGACGCCGCCGAAGAGCCCCGCGATCGCGAACACCGGCACCGCCGACACGAGCAGCAAAAGCACGCGCACCAGGCTCGCGGCCAGCTTGCCGAACACGAGCTCCGCGTCGGAGATCCGGCTCACGAGCAGCAGTTCGAGCGTGCGCCTGTCCTTCTCGGTGGTCACCGCGACCGCCCCGGTGAGGGCCGCGGCGAGCACCGCCAGGCAGAGCTGCAGCGGCCCGAGGATCCGCAGCAGGGTGGCCCCGAAGCGGGCCGTGTCGCCCGCCGTCGTCACCGACCGCGTGCCCGTCACCACCAGCCAGCAGGTGGCGATGATCGCCAGGAGCGCCCCGGCGTACACGGCCCGGGCCACGAACAGCCCGCGCGACCGGGGAGCGAACCTGAGTTCCCGTTCCAGAACCGCACCGACGAACATCAGCCAGGCCTCTGCATGCACCGCGTTGTGGCAAAAATGGACCCGTGAGGGTACAGTAATCGGGCGTCGGGAGGGACTGCCTCACGACATTCACACAGGAGACGAACAGATGGCACGGGGGCTTCGATTCCACGGCGGCATCACGGGGCTCTGCGCGGCGGCGGCGTGCCTGGCGGGGGTCGTCGCGGCCCGGCCGGCCGCGGCCCAGGTGACGGCCCAGACCCTGATCGGCAAGGCCGTCTCCGACGACTCCCAGAACCAGGAGGTGACCGGCGCCATCAACCGCTTCCGCGACCGCGACATCGACGGCTGCCGCGCGATCCTCGAGCGGGTCAAGAACAACAACGCCAAGATGCCGCCCCCCGGCGTGATGATGGCGATGCTGTGGCTGAGCGTGAACCAGCTCGGCCCGGCCCGCGGCGAACTCGAGGACTGCGTCGTCAAGTTCGCCAAGGACCCGGAGCCGTTCCTGATGCTCGGCGACCTGGCCTTCCAGGAGCGGCGGATCACCGACGCCGACATGCTGTTCCAGCAGGCCACGCGGCTGGCCGCGGAGTTCACCGAGAACCCGAAGCGGAAGCGGGATTTCGACATCCGCTGCAACGCCGGCAGCGCCGCCGTCGCCGAGGCCCGCAAGCAGTGGGAGACGGCCCAGAAGCACCTCAAGGCCTGGATCGAGCTCGATCCCGACAACGCCAGCGCCCACCAGCGGATGGGCATCGTGCTCTTCCAGTTGAGCAAGCCGCAGGAGGCGCTCGAACAGTTCCGCGAGGCCAAGAAGCTCGACGCCAAGGCCGTGCAGCCGGAGCTGGCGATGGCCCGCCTCTACGACGACGCCAAGAAGCGCGAGACGGCCAAGAAGCTGATCGAGGCCGCCATCAAGGAGGCGCCCAAGGATCCGGCCGTGCTGCTGGCCGCCTCGCAGTGGTACCTCGGCCAGAGCGACCTCGAACGGGCCAAGGCGATCGCCGACGACGCCCTCAAGCTCGACCCCAAGAGCCTCGAGGGGCGGGTGGTCCGTGGGGCGATCGCCCGCGTCTCCCGCGACTACGCGGCGGCGGAACGGTTCTTCTACGACGCCCACGTGCAGTCGCCCGGCAACTTCCCCGCCTCCAACTCGCTGGCCCTGGTGCTCATCGAGAGCGACGACAAGGACTCGCGGCAGCGGGCCCTCGAGATGGCCGAGGCCAACGTGGCGATGCACCGCGAGAACTCTCCGCAGCAGGTCAACGCGCTCACGACCCTGGCCTGGGTCTACTACAAGCTCGGCCGGCGCGAGGACGCGGAGAAGATCCTCGCCCAGATCACGCAGAACAACGCCCTCACCACCGACGGCGCCTACTACGTGGCCAAGCTCCTCTCCGACCGCGGCGAGCGCGACCGCGCCCGCAAGATCCTCGAGGAGGTGCTCGCCAACGAGCCGATGTTCGCGACGCGGCCCGACGCCGTCGACCTGCTCGCGAAGCTCAAGAAGGAAGCCGGCTGACGCCCGCGTTCACCTGGGCTCCGGCGCCACCGGAATCGCCTCGGGGGCCGGCATGGTGCGGATCGTGATCCCGCGGGCCGGCCGCAGCGCGCCAGCCGGCGGGGCCGGCATGCCGCGCCGCGCGGCCAGGGCCCGGTTGCGGGCCCGGATCCGGTCGCTCCGCAGCGGGATGCCGGGGTAGGCCTCGATCGGCACCTCCAGGCTCGGCAGGCCGATCCGGCTGCCGTCGCCGAAGTAGGTGAACATCTCGATCGCCCGCGCCGGGGGCACGACGCCGTGCACCGCGCCGAGCGCCGCCGCGACCACGAGCGAGAGCCGCGCCCGGCGGCAGGGCCGCACCGCTGAGAAGAACCGCATGCAGTGATTCCGGAATCGGGGGAGGTGCCGGCCACGGCCCTGCCTCCGCGGAGTATCGACGGTCGCCCGGGTCGCCGCGAAGATTTCCCGGCGATTCTGCCCGACCGCTACGATCGGCAGGGTTTGGCAGGAAGAGTGACAGGCTGAAGCCTGTCCTACGGAGTGGTGGGAGGAATGACAGGCTGAAGCCTGTCCTACGGTTTGGCAGGAGGAATGATGCCGCTTGTGACCGCCGTCGCAGGGGTGATCGCGGCGGTCGCCGCGATCACCGCGGCGCACCGCGTGCGCGGGTCGACGGCCGTGCCCGCCGCCTGGTGGGGGATCGCGGCCTGCCTCGCGCTCGCGGCCGACGGCGCCGGCCAGGCGGCCGGGCTACTCGCGACGCCCGCCGCGGCGGCCCGGGCACGGCTGGTGGTGGCGGCGCTCGCCGTCTGCCCCGCGATGTCGCTGTTGGGGGCGAAGCGGCCGCAGCACGGCGTGTGGCAGCTGATCGTGGCCGCGCTCGCCGTCGTGGTCGCGCTGCCGGCGGCGTCGGCGTGGCTCGTGCGGCCCGGCAGCCTGCCCGACGTGCACCTGCTCGGCCGCGGGTTTCTGCTCGGGCTGGTGGCGCTGGGCTGGCTCAACTTCGTCGCCACGAGGAGCGGGCCCGCCGCCACGGCGATCGCGGCCGGGCAGCTCGCGCTCGTGCGGCCCTTCCTGCCGGGCGTCGCCACCGACACGGCGCTGCCGCAGCCTGCCCTCGACGCCGCGGCCGCCGCGCTCGTCGCCGCGGGAGCGCTCGCCGCGCTCCTGCCGCGCCCCCGGCTAGCCGGCCCCCGGCCCGCCGCGGCCGTCGCGAGCATGATCGACCCGCCGTTCCTGGCCCTGCGCGACACGCTCGGCGCAGCCTGGGCCCTGCGGATCGCGGAGCGGTTCGACGCTGTGGCGGCCGAGCGCGGCTGGCCCTGCCGGCTGCACTTCGCCGGCCTCGACGCGGGGGGTGATCCCGCCGACGACTCGTGGCACCGCGACGCCCTGCGGGCATTCCGGGCGGTGCTGCGCCGGTTCGTCGACGACGCCTGGCTGGCCCGCCACGGCTGGCGGGAGCCGCCGCCCTAGGGCCGGCTCAATGGCCCCCGCGAGCGAAGGGCGGTAGACTGCAGGACTCCGACGGCCCGCACGGACCTCTCCCGCGGACCCTTCGTCGGCCCCTCGCCCCACCGCGTCCAGGAGACTCTCATGCCCGACGAACCGAACCCCCAGCGCGCCGCCCCCGAGTCGATGCAGGTGCCCGTCGACGAGTCGCACATCGTCGCCCACTACGCCAACTTCTGCCGCGTCACCGGCACGCCCGAGGAGCTGATCGTCGACTTCGGCCTCAACAAGCAGGTGGGCGGCACGGCGCCCGAGACGATCCAACTCACCCAGCGGATCATCGTGAATTTTTTCACGGCCAAGCGGCTGGCCTACGCGCTCGGCATGGCGGTGCAACGGCACGAGCAGGCCTTCGGCGTGCTCGAGACCGACGTCCAGAAGCGGGTCGTGCATCCGCCCGCCGGCAGGACCTGAGGAGGGGGCCGGTCGCGGGCCGGGCGCGCCCGCCCCCGCCGCCGGCCCGCTCGAGAGCGTTCGGGGCTCCACGCATGAGCACGGTCGAAGAACGGGCGGTCGAGGAGGCGCGGCGGCAGATCCTCGCGATCGTCGACCAGATCCGCGCCCTCGCCCAGGGCGACATGCAGGAGGCCGAGTTCTTCTCGGCGCTCCTCGCCAAGGCGATCGAGGCGATGGGCGCGACGGCGGGCGTGGTGTGGCTCGTGCGCGACCAGGGCCGCGTGGAGCCGGTGAGCCGGCTGGGCCTCGAATCGACCGGGCTCTCGGCCGGGCAGGAGTCGCAGGCGGCCCACGGCAGGCTCGTGAGCGCGCTTTTGGGCAGCCCCGCCGGCCTGGTGGTGCCGCCGCGGGCCGCCCTGCCGGGCCCCGACGGCAGCCCGACCGCGGAGAACCCGACCGACCTGGTCGTGATCGCCGCGCCGATCGACCGACGGGGAACCAGGGTCGGCCTGATCGAGGTCTTCCACCAGCCCAACGCCCCCGACGTGGAGCGCGGGTATCTCAAGTTCCTCGAGCAGACGTCGGAGCCGGCCAGCCTGTATCTCGACCGGCGGCAGCTCGCCACGCTCGACAGCCAGCAGGCGACCCTCGTGCAGGTCGACCGGTTCAGCCGCGCGGTGCACGAGACGCTCGACCCGATCGCCACCGCGTTCGTGCTGGCCAACGAGGCCCGGCGGATCATCGGCTGCGACCGCGTCAGCGTGCTCGTGAAGCGCGGGCGGAAACTGCGGCTCGAGGCGGTGAGCGGCCAGGAGTCGATCGAGCGGCGGGCCTCGGCGGTGCAGGCCCTGCAGGGGCTCGTACGGGTGGTGGCGAAGGCGGGCGACCCGCTCTGGCACCCCGACCCTTCCCGCGAGCTGCCACCGCAGATCGAGGAGGAGCTCGAGGCCTACGTTGACGAGTCGCACGCCACGGCGCTGGCGATCATCCCGCTGGAAAAGCCGCGGCCCACGCCCGTCGTCAAGCCGGGGGGGGTCGACGCCGTCGCGGTGGCCAAGGCCGAGGCGGCCCCGCGGCGGGCTCCGCAGCCGATCGGGGCGCTGGTGGCCGAGTGGTTCTCGTCCGGCTCGTTCGACGGGGGCCGCCGGGCCCGCGTGGAGCTCGTGGCCGAGCACGGGAAGGTGGCGCTGGCCAACGCCCTGGCCCACACCGGCCTGCCGTTCTACCGGGTGCTCGAGCTCCTGGGTACATCCCGCGTGCTGACCTCGGCCCGCAACCTCCCCAAAACGCTCCTGGCCACGCTGGCCGCCGGGGCCGCGGTGGCGGCGCTCGTGCTCGTGCCGGCCGACCTGAGGCTCGAGGGGAAGGGCACGCTCGAGCCGGTGCACCGCCGCGACGTGTTCGCGCGCATCGACGGCGTGGTCGAGTCGATCGCGCCGGGCGTGGAGCACGGGGCCGGGGTCAAGGAGGGCCAGCTGCTCGCCACGCTCCGCAACCTCGAGCTCGACGTGGCCCTCACCGACGTCCTCGGCCGCAAGGCGGCCAGCGAGGAGCAGCTCGTCTCCACGCGGCGGGCGCTGCTCGAAGACCAGAAGATCTCCCCCGACGAGAAGGTGCGGATGGCGGGGCGGGCGGCGCAGCTCCAGCGGGAGATCGAGAGCCTGGAGGAGCAGCGGAGGCTCTACGAGACCAAGAAGCTCGACCTCGCCGTGCAGAGCCCGATCGACGGTGTGATCGTCACCTGGCAGGTGCGCGACAGGCTCATGCTCCGGCCGGTCGAGAAGGGGCAGGTGCTGCTGAACGTGGCCGACAAGACGGGCCCCTGGGAACTCGAGATCCACCTTCCCGACGACCGTCTCGGCCACGTCAACCGCGCCGCCGCCGAGGCTCGGGCCGCCGGCCGCGACCTGGAGGTCGACTACATCCTGGCCACCGACCCCGGCAGGCGGCACGCGGGCACCGTCAGGGAGATCCACGAGCAGGCCGAGGTCCGCGGCGAGCAGGGCAACACGGTGCTCGTGCGGGTGACGATCGATCCCGGCCGCCACGAGAAGGAGGAGCTCGGTGCCGGGGCGAGCGTCACCGCCCGGATCAACTGCGGCACGCGGCCGCTTGGCTACGTGATCTTCCACGACCTCGTGGCGTTCGTGCAGACCCACGTCCTGTTTCGTCTCTGGTGAGGTGTTTCATGCGTCACTGCGCCCTCTTCATCCTCGTCGCCTGCCAGGCCGCGTTCCGAGGCGACCTCGCCGCCAGTGCCGCCGACTCCCCGGGCGGCGATCCGGTGCTGCAGCGCTGCCTCGTGTCGCTCGTCGAGGAGGCGAAGGTGCCGGCCCGCGAGCCGGGCGTGCTCGTCGACCTCCGCGTCCGCGAGGGCGACGTGGTGGAGAAGGGGGCGGTGATCGCCCGGATCGACGACGACCAGCCCCAGATGGAGCGGCGCAAGGCCCGGGCCGAGCACGACCAGGCGGTGGCCAAGGCGGAAAGCGACGTCGACGTGCGCTACGCCGTCGCCGCCGAGCGGGTGGCGGAGGCGGAGCATGCCAAGGCGCTCGAATCGCACGCCAAGGTGCCCGGCAGCGTCACGGAGGTGGAGCGGAACCGCCTCAAGCTCAACGAAAAGAAGGGGGAATTGCAGATCGAGCAGGCCGAGCTCGAGCGCCGGCTCAACGGCCTGGCGGCCCAGTCGAAGGAGGTGGAGGTGCTCGCCACGGAAAACGCGATCGACCGCCGCCTCATCAAGAGCCCGCTCGACGGCGTGGTGGTGCAGCTCTTCCCGCACCAGGGGGAGTGGATGCAGCCGGGCGATCCGCTCGCCCGCGTGGTCCGCACCGACCGGCTCCGCGTGGAGGGCTACGTCGACTCCGCCCGCCTCGACCCCGCCGAGGTGAGCGGGCGGCCGGTGACCGTCGAGGTGACGCTCGCCGGCGGCCGGCGCGAGGCCTTCAAGGGCAGGATCGTGTTCACGAGCCCGCTCGTGGAGAGCGGCGGCGACTACCGCGTGTTCGCCGAGGTCGACAACCGGCGCGACCCGGCCTCGTCGCTCTGGCTCCTCCGCCCCGGCCAGACCGCCACGATGACGATCCACAGATGACACAAACCCAGGTCGGGCACCATGTGCCTGGACATCAAAAGGCGGGGTAGGCGAGTGGGTCGGCGAACGCTCGACGAGCCTTGGGCAGCCGCGGCCCACGCGAGGAGACTTTTGCCGCCCCCGAGCCGGTGCCCGACTCGAGCGGCATCACCACACGACACTCATGGCCTCCGCCGACGTCTTCCGCTCGAGTACGACCCGCCCGGTGGGCCTGCGCCGCCGCGGTGACCTCGTCACCACCCGGCAGGTCTACCAGGGGCAGGCCTGGTGGGTCGTGAAAGACCCGATCGCGCTGGCCTACTTCCGCTTCCGCCCCGAGGAATACGCCCTCCTCGAGATGCTCGACGGCGAGGCGAGCCTGGAGTCGCTCAGGGAGGCGTTCGAGGCCCGCTTCCCGCCGCGGCGGATCAAGCTCGAGGAGCTCGCCCGGTTCATCGCCACGCTCCACCGCTCGGGTCTGGTGATCGGCGACCGGCCGGGGCAGGGTCCGCAGCTCTTCGAGCGCCGGCGGCAGCGGCTCTGGAGGGAGTGGCAGGCGTGGCTGGCCAACATCCTGGCCCTGCGGTTCCGCGGCTTCGATCCCGACCGGCTCCTCGCCCGGCTGGATCCCTGGGCGGGCTGGCTGTTCGACCCGCCGGCGATCGTGGCGGCGCTGGTGTGCGCGGCAAGCGCGCTTGTGCTCGTGCTCGTGAACTTCGACGACTTCCGGACCAGGCTCCCCGAGTTCCACCAGTTCTTCGCCTCGGGCAACTGGCTCTACCTGGCGGCGGCCCTGGCCTTCACGAAGATCTGCCACGAGTTCGGCCACGGCCTTTCCTGCAAGCACTACGGCGGCGAGTGCCACGAGCTCGGCATGATGCTGCTCGTGCTCACCCCCTGCCTCTACTGCGACGTCTCCGACAGCTGGATGCTCCCCTCGAAGTGGAAGCGGGCGGCGATCGGGGCGGCGGGGATGTACGTGGAGCTGATCCTGGCCTCGATCGCCACGTTCCTGTGGTGGAACTCCCACCCCGGGATCTTCAACCAGCTGTGCCTCGACGTGATGTTCGTGTCGAGCGTCTCCACGCTCATGTTCAACGCCAACCCGCTCCTGCGCTACGACGGCTACTACATCCTCTCCGACCTGCTCGAAATCCCGAACCTGCGGCAGAAGGCGACGGCGATCCTGGGCCGCCTGGCCAGCCGGGTGTGCCTGGGGATCAGGCCGCCCGACGACCCCTTCCTGCCGCAGCGCCGGCTGGGCCTGTTCGCCCTCTACGCGGTGGCCTCGAGCCTCTACGGCTGGTTCGTGTCGCTCTCGATCTTTCTCTTCGTGTGGACGGTCTTCAAACCCTACCGCCTGGAGGTGCTCGGACAGATCCTGGGCATGATGGCGCTGTGGGGCTTGGTGGTGCGGCCCGCGCAGGGCATCATCCGGTTCCTGAACATTCCCGGGAGGCGCGACGAGGTGAAGGCTCTCAACCTGCTCCTGACGGCCGTGGTGGCGGCGGGGCTCGTGGCGGCCGTGGCGCTCATCCCGCTGCCGCAGCGGGTGTGGTGCGGGGCCGAGCTGCGGCCGCGCGGGGAGGAGACGGTGTACGTCACCGAGGCGGGCCGCCTCGAGAGCCTGGCCGTCGAGCCGGGGGCCGTGGTGAAGGCCGGCGCCGAGCTCGCCCGGCTCTCGAGCATCGACCTCGACCTCCAGATCGCCGAGCTCGAGGGAAAGGCCACCGACGCCCGCACGCGGCTGCTCGCGCTCGAGCGGGAGCGGTTCACGTCGCCGGCGGCGGGCCTCGAGATCGGCACGGTGGAGGAGCAGCTCGAGAGCGTGGAGGAACAGCTGGAAAAGAAGAGGAAGAACCGCACGGAACTCGTGCTCCGGGCCCCGCGCGACGGCGTGGTGCTGCCGGCGCCGAGCGTCAAGGAAGCGCCCGCGGCCGCCGGCAAGCTCCCCGCCTGGAGCGGCGGCGCCCTCGACCGAAGGAACCTCGGGGCCACGTTCGTGGAGGGCACGGTGCTCTGCCTGGTGGGGGATCCGGAGCGGTTCGAGGCGGTGATGGTGGTCGACCAGTCGGAGGTCGAGTTCGTGGGCCGGGGGCAGCACGTCGACCTCAAGCTCGACGCCTTCCCGTGGCGCACGTTCACGGGAAGGGTCGAGGAGCTCGCCGAGACCCACATCGAGTCGAGCTCCGAGCGGATGAGCGTGAAGGCGGGGGGCCTGGTGCCCACGGAGACCGACCCCTCGGGCCGGGAGATGCCGATCTCGACGAGCTACGAGGCGATGATGTCGCTCGACGACACCGAGGCGGTGCTCACCCCGGGCATGCGGGGCACCGCCCGGATCGAGGTGGGCAGCCGCACGGTGGGCCAGTGGCTCCTCCGCCTCCTCTGGCAAACCTTCAACTTCCGAATGTAGGACAGGCTTCAGCCTGTCACTCACGTACGCCAGGCTTCAGCCTGTCACTCACGTACGCCAGGCTTCAGCCTGTCACTCACGTACGCCAGGCTTCAGCCTGTCACTCGACCAATGCTCTCGCTCGACCGGATCACGCTCTATCCCCTCAAGAGCCTCGACGGCGGCGTGTCATCCGATCCGGGCGGAGTTCGACCTCGCCCACAAGCGCGTCGTTGACGGCAGGGATGCTGCCACGATTCCGCCGGTCTTTTGCACCGCCATTCCCGCTCGCCTTCAGCATCGACGGTTTGATACACTTCAAGGATTCTGCTGCAACCCGGGACCCGTTCGATGAACCTGAAAATCCCGCTCGTCCTCGCTCCCCAACCCCAAGGCGGGTATGCAGTATCGAGCCCGCTTTTGCCGGAACTCCACACGGAAGGCGACACGGCCGACGAGGCGGTGGCGAACGTGCAGGATGCACTGGCTGCGGTGATCGAACTCTACGAGGAACTCGGCCGTCCGCTTCCGCAAAGTGCGATCGTCGCCGATGCTTCCGGCCCCGTGTGGTTTGAAACGCTGGTCTGTACGCCGTGAGGTACCGCGAGGCCGCCGCAAAGCTGGCTTCGCTCGGTTGCCGCGAACTGCCCAGACGCTCCGGCGGCTCACATCGGAAGTGGTTCAACCCGGCGACCGACCGCGCCGCGGTCATTCCTGATTGGGGTGGCAAGGACCTCAAATCGGGAACACTGCGAGCCGTCGTTCGACAGTTGGGCTTCGAGTGGCAGGCATTCATGGACGCGTGACCCATGCCCACGCTCGACCGGATCGCGCTCTATCCAGTTTCGTGACTGCCGTGCTGAAATGTCCCACCCGTGCAGCTCTGGCCGATGTCCTCGACCCCGGCGATCCTTCGAGCAGTCCTCGATACCAGCGTTCTGGTCGCTGGATCTCGATCTCGCCGTGGTGCGAGTTTCGCGGTCCTGCAACTCGTCGGCTCCGATGCCGTCCAGCCGTGTCTCTCTGTGGCACTCTATGTCGAGTGGCAACAGGCGCTCTCCAGGCCTGAAAACGTTCCGCCAGGCATTGCTCCGGAAACCGTGACGGGTTTCTTGCGTTTCTTGGCGGGCAAGTCGCATCTCCAGGAGATATACTTTTTATGGCGGCCGGTTCTGCAGGATCCGAACGACGACATGGTGCTGGAACTGGCCGTCGCATCTCGCTGCCCGCTGATCGTGACCCACAATGTGCGCGACTTCGCGGGTGTCGAGCGCTTTGGAATCGAAGCTGTGACGCCGGCCGTGTTCCTGCGACGTGTTCGAGGTGAATGATGAGCAGCGTGACGATCGACATTCCAGAGTCGCTGAAGCACAGAATCGAGGCCCTGGCTGCTGCCGAAGGCTATTCGTTGGAGCAGTTTCTGGCGGCGGCGGCAGGGGAAAAGCTCTCCGTCGTGCTCACGATGGACTACCTCAGGCGCGAAGCGGCTGCGGGGCACCGAGACGCCTTCGATCGTTACCTGACAGCCGTCCCAGACGCCGAGCCGGCTGCGTCTGACCGCATTCAGTGACGCTGCCCACGCTCGACCGGATCACGCTCTATCCCGTGAAGAGCCTCGACGGGATCGACGTCGAAACTGCCCGCGTGCTCCCCTCGGGCGCCCTGGAGCACGACCGCCGCTGGCGGCTCGTGGATCTCGACGGCCGCGTGGTGAACGCCAAGCGCACGGCGGCGTTTCATCCGATCCGGGCCGAGTTCGACCTCACCCACAAGCTCGTCTCGCTCTCGCGCTGGGCAGATCCGCCGTCGGCCGCGGCCGCCACGTTTCCGCTCGTGCCCGGCCGTGAGGGCCCCTGCGAATGGCTCTCGGATGCGCTCGGCCTCGGCGTGCTCTTGCAAGAGCGGCCCGACGGCGGGTTTCCCGACGACCGCGATGCGCCGGGGCCGACGCTCGTCTCGACGGCGAGCCTCGCGGAGGTGGCCCGCTGGTTTGGCTTCGACCTCGCGGAGAGCCGGCGGCGGTTTCGGGCGAACATCGAGATCGGCGGCTGCGACGCCTTCTGGGAAGACACGCTCGCAAGCCCGGCGCGGCCGGGCCTCGCGCCGTCGCTCGCCGACCTCCCCGGCGACATGCCGGCCGATCCGTATGCGACCCTACCGCCCCCCGAGCCCAAGGAGTTCTCGATCGGCGACGCCCGCTTCCGGGCCACGAACGTGTGCAAGCGGTGCGTCGTGCCGAGCCGCGACAGCCGGTCGGGCACCGTCACAGCCCACTTCCGCGACGCGTTCGAAGCCCGGCGGAGCAGGGGCCTGCGGCCGGATGTCGACGCGACCGGGTGGGGGCATCTCTACCGGTTGGGAATCAACACCCAGCTAACCAGCGGCCAGGGAGGCTTCATGCGACATTCGGTTCGCATCGGCGGCCAGTCGCTCTAACGTCGACAAATTCAGCGAACCCCCGCCGCGGAGGTGAAAAAATGTGATTTGGTCCCGCAGCGTCTTGTAGAGCGCAGGATCCGTCATCGCCAGATCGGCGGGCACGTCGTGGCGGACATATCGCACCAGCGCCGCCACGTCTCCCCAACGCTTTTCCTGCAAGCGGATTCCCAGCAATTCAGGTCGTTCGAGCATCTCCCGGGCGATCAATTCTTCTTCACGCGGTGTCATTGTGCGTCGTTCTTTCGATGGCTAATCGTTTTGCTTATCCACACTCACGCTGTCGACGATCTTCAGATAAACGAGATTCTCCAGCGCCTGCCTTCTACCGGGATCGACGAACGTTTCGGCAACACCGCGGACCGCAGCCAGCGCAGTCTGGTATTTGCTGGCGAGAAAAATCACGTCCTCGACGTCTCGAGCATCGCCTCGCACGAGTTTCGAAGCGATAAGATTCTCGACGGGTGGGCGGTAAATCATGAGCCTGCCAATTTTTTCGACAAGCACTGGCTCGAAAGTGCCCACCTGTGTCGGACCTGGTTCCACGAGTTGTACATACGGCTTGTCGGGGTCGAGCGTCGTTTTAGGATCGAACGCCAATCCGGCCGCTTCGACTGCCCGCCGCAATTCGAGCAGATCGTAGTCACTGGCCGGTTTCCAGACGTCAAGATCTCTGGAAGTGCGGGCTGCCATGCCGCCGAAGACGCACGCCACCGAGCCGATCAGACAGAGGCGTATTGGCGTGCCCGATCGATCGAGGCAAGCCGCGATATTTTCGAGAGCGGCCAGCCATTGCTCGCGATCAAGACCGGTCGCCATGAAGTTACCGCTTACGTCGAGGGCTAAACACTCCGGTTAGTGTACGTGCGTGCATACTTATGTCAAGGCGAAGGCCGGCGTGCCGAAGAACCGTAGGGCTATGGTCCTGCTTGCCCCTCACCCATGCCCACGCTCGACCGGATCACGCTCTATCCCGTGAAGAGCCTCGACGGGATCGACGTCGAAACTGCCCGCGTGCTCCCCTCGGGCGCCCTGGAGCACGACCGCCGCTGGCGGCTCGTGGATCTCGACGGCCGCGTGGTCAACGCCAAGCGCACGGCGGCGTTTCACCCGATCCGGGCCGAGTTCGACCTCACCCACAAGCTCGTCTCGCTCTCGCGCTGGGCAGATCCGCCGTCGGCCGCGGCCGCCACGTTTCCGCTCGTGCCCGGCAGTGAGGGGCCGTGCGAGTGGCTCTCGGATGCGCTCGGCCTCGGCGTGCTCTTGCAAGAGCGGCCCGACGGCGGGTTTCCCGACGATCGCGACGCCCCCGGCCCCACGCTCGTCTCGACGGCGAGCCTCGCCGAAGTGGCCCGGTGGTTCGGCTTCGACCTCGCGGAGAGCCGGCGCCGCTTTCGGGCGAACCTCGAGATCGGCGGCTGCGACGCCTTCTGGGAAGACACGCTCGCGAGCCCGGCCCGGCCCGGCCCGGCCCCGCGCCGTCGCTCGCCGATCTTCCGGCCGACCTCCCCGCCGACCCCTACGCGGCGTTACCGCCCCCGGAGCCGCGCGAGTTTTCGATCGGCGCAGCCCGCTTCAAGGCCACGAACGTCTGCCGGCGGTGCGTCGTGCCCAGCCGCGACAGCCGCTCGGGCGCAGTCACGGCCCACCTCCGCGACGGCTTTGAAGCCCGCCGGGGCAGGGGCCTACGGGCGGACGTGGATGCCTGTGCCTGGGGCACGCTCTACCGGCTGGGCGTGAACACCGTGGGCGTGCGAGGCGAATGCCTCGTCGTGGGCGACCTCATCCGGCCGGGCTAAGCCGGCGAGTTGCCGCGATCGTTCGGCCCGGCCCGCGTCGGCGGGGCGACCCAGCCGGCACAACTGGCTCGACCGTCCTGCAAAAGGCGGTTTCCACCGGGACCTACCGATTTGTTGATAGGCCCGGAACCCTGTGGTAGACCCAATCTGACGGTGCCAAACCTGGCGATCGCGGGCGGGCTTCCTCCAAAAATCGCGGTGCGGGGTAGCCGTCGTCGAACCGTCGGGGCTGCAAACTCGTACGACTTTTCATCTCGTAGCGGCGGTGTGTCTTGATCCTGTCCATTCAACGAGGGGCTTTATGAGGTCGCTTCTGGCACGGGTGTTCCACGGCGGTCAGCCTGCTTCCGACGGGAGCGCACGAAGGCGGCCGCGCCGCCGCGCTGCCGCCCTGCGCGCCGAGCGGCTGGAGCAACGCCTGGCGCTCACCATCAACGTGTTCAGCCCTGCCGCCGGCACGAGCTTCGCCCCCTGGTTCGTGATCACGAGCGACAACGCCGACGACGTGTACGTCAAGCAGGTCGCCACCGTCCCCCAGGATCTGCTGATCGCGGACAACTCGAGCTTCAACGACTATCAGAGTCTCGGGGCGTTCCACGCGGAAGGCACGTTGTGGAACGGCATCGGACGGTACACCACGATGTACGTCACGAACGGAACACGAGTCTCCGCCGGAAACGTGTCGGCCAACGACAGCAACGGGTTCACCACCAGCGAGTTCACGTTGGCGACGAAGGTGGCCGACAAGGACACGACGAACGTCGGCGTGATCGGCAACGTCACGGGAACGGTGACCTACGCTGGCAACAGTTGGGACTTCACCAACAATGGCGTAGGCAACAATCTGACATTCACGTTGACGACGACCGGTCCGACAAGCGACCCCGCCATCATCAAGCCGACGGCGGGGGTGATGTACGTCGCCCCGGGAGGCACGAGCGGCGTCCGGATCTCCTGGAACAATCCCCCGGCCGCGGCCACGGGAATCGCTCCACCCACGCTGTCGTCGGTGAAATACGACATCACGACGGCAGCACCCGCTAATGCACCCAAGACGTACACCGAATTTGGTCTCCAGGAGTCGTATGGCCCGAACCCGAACTTCACGTTGCCCGTCACGCAGCGAAACCCCGGCGGCATCGTGCCGGGCACGCTCACCGGGACGCTCACCATCGACGGCAGCTCCAACGAGTTTCGGATGAGCACGTTGTTTCCGCCCATCACCCAGCCGAACTCGCTCCTGTTCGCCAACGGCGCGGGCACCCCCGCGACGACCGGGACGTTCAAGATCAACGCCGGGACGCCGTACGAAAAAACGGTGAACGTCAAGGCATCCGTCGATTACGACAGCGGTTTTGTTTCCCTGAAGTGCACCGCCGCGGACGGCACCGCGGTCGATCCGGGAGCCGTGAGCATCTCGGCCAACTACGCCGTCTACAACCAGGACGCCACCGCGAACGCGTTCACGTTCGCCCCGGGCCTGACCTTCGACAGGGAGCTGTACGTCGACCTGCTCACGCCCGGTTCCCAGGTGAAGATCAACAATCCGGTCGTTCAAAGCCAGGCCGTCGGTACGGGCGAGATTTCGCTCCGGGCGACGACGATCGACTTCAACGCCCAGGCCAAGGCCCAGTCGTACCTCGACATCGGGCCGAGCGTCGTCGATCGCAACGCCAGACTCCAGCAGGCGCAGGGCTATGCGATCGTCGATCCGACCGGCGTGGTTTCGGCAATCGGCATTCCCGCCGGGGCCGGAGGCCAGGGCTACGACGACACCGCCCAGATCGCGGTGACGATCAGCGGTGGCGGTGGCACGGGGGCCACGGCCTATGCACGGAGCACGAGGGGAGTGATCTCTTCGATCGTCATCACGAGCGGCGGCAGCGGATACACGTCATTGCCGACGATCACGATCGCGCCCCCGTCCAGCGCACCCTTTCCCGCGCTCGGGACAGCACTGGCCGAGCAGGTGAATTTCAACGCGGCGGTGGCCGCGCCGCAGTACGACATCCGGGTCGCGGACGACCCCGGCACCGCCAACGTCACCCGCGGCCGCGTCTTCGTCTCGGCCACCGGATCGCTTTCGGGAGCCCTGTCCGCCACCCAGGCCACCGTCGCGACGGCGGCGGGCTCGCTCTATCTACAGGCCGATACGAGCGACGTGTACGTCGAGGGAACGATCTACATCGACACGCAGAGCTATTTGTTCCGGTCCCCCTCGGCGCTACAGGCCCTCGCTCCGTTCGTGTTCACGACGACGTCGCCCCGGTCGGGCGTACGAACGGGCCTGATTCGCGGCACGACGCTGGCGGTGACGCTCGGCAACGACATACCCACGCCCGAGCAGGGGTCGGTGGCCCTGAACACGGTCGACCTGCAGACGCAGATCGCGTCGCTGCGCGTCACGGCCGCCACGCAGAAGGGCGCCCCGCTCAGCGGGCCCTTCCCCTACGACCTCACGATCAACGAGGTCGACGACATCTCCATCGACGCGGTGGCCGCGAGCAGCCGCCCGATCTCGTTGAACGCCGCGGGCAATATCGCGTTCACCGCCGCGCTGGCCACGGCGGGCGACCTGTCCATCGCGGCAGGCAGGGACTTCACGCTCTCCGCCCCGGTTTCGACGTCGCGGGGGGCGGTCGCCGTGACGGCGGCGAACGTGACGATCAACAACTCGCTGCGGGTCCTCGACCCGGCGGTGGACGACTACCGTGACGACATCGTGCTGACTGCCTCCGCCGGCAGCCTCAACCTCACGGGAGTCGTCTCGGGCGTCAACAACGTGCGGTTGACTCAGCGCAACAAGGCCGGCGTGGCAGGCAGCATCGCGGGGCAGGCCAGGGTGATCGGCCGGGGACTGGTGGTGCAGGCGGAGGGCGGCGTCAACCTGCTCTCCGACGTCGACACCGTCGACGCCCGCGCCGGCGGCGACTTCGCGCTCAGCGAGCTCAACGACGTCACGATCTCCTCGCTGCGGGCCCCCGGTTTCGTAACGCTGCAGGCGGGCGGCATCGATCCCGGGCTCTCCGCTCCGAAGAATTCGATCGCGCTCAAGGCCACCGTGTTCGACGCCGCAGGCCTCCAGGCCTCGGCACCCAAGGGGAGCGTCGATATCGACGTCAGCACGCCCAGGCCGCTCACGATCGGCAACTTCGCCGCGATCGGCGCGGGCACCGCACCGCCCATGCTGGCCGCGGGCAGCGTGAAGATTCGTTCGCGGACGGGCCCGGTGGCTGTGGCCGACGCCCCGCTGGCCGGCGGCGCCGCCTTGGCGGTGCGACTGGCAACGACGGCCGACTTGGGCGCGACCTTCTCGTACAACACCCCCGGGATTTTCGCCAGCACGCTCACGGGCTCGAAGCAGGCGTTGACGATCGACGGACAAACCGTGCGCGTCGGCGACCGGATCCTGGTCAAGGATCAGGCCACCAAACGGGAAAACGGCGTCTACACCGTGACGAAGGCCGGCGATTCCAAGACGAACTGGGTGCTCACGCGGGCCACGGACGCCGACACGACGGTCAAGCTTCCGGGTGGGGCGGTCGTGCAGGTGAAGGAGGGCACGGCGGCGGGCATGTTCTACGGCATCTCGTACACGAGCACGTTTGGAACGTCTCCCATCGCCGTGACCACGATCACGAACAGGGCCGATGCGATCCACGCGCGGGTCGCGACCACCGCCGCGCTCAGCGGAACCTATTCGAGCAACGCCAAGACGATCACCGGCCCGGGCGCCGGCGTGAACCTGGTGATCGATGGGGCATCATTGGCCGTTGGCGACCGCGTCCTCGTCCGCCTCGGCGTCGCAGGCGGTACCGGGGCCGAGAACGGTGTGTATGAGGTGACCGACGACGGCACGGGTGGCAACCCGTGGCAGCTCACCCGCGCGCAGGACGCGTCGGGCAACGACTTCACCGTCGGGGTCTTCGCCACCGACGAGGGGAGCTTCCGGGCCGCGGTGACCGGCCAGGCATTCCTGCTGGGCTACAACTCCCTGGGGAAGGACGCGATGACCGTCGCCGCGTCCACGCCCGGTTTGAACATCGGCACCGACGCGATCAATGCCGGCACCACGTTCGTCGTGTCGAGCACCGCCGGCACGAACGACGCGGCGGGCTCGCTCGGCAAAATGCTCCTGCTGCGGCAGGCGAACAATGGTGCGTCCACGCTGAATCCCGCGCCGATCGTCGATTTCCGGTTCGCGTCACTCTTGCCGGCGCTCAACGGCGCGCCGGCGGGCGTCATCCGGCTCGCGCAGGAACTGCCGACCGTCTCCACGCGGCTGGCGATCGACGGGGCGCGGCGGTTCACGTTCCCCGGGATGGCCGGGTCGACGCCCACGATCGTCGTCGACGGATCGCGGATCGTGACGAGCAAGACGGGATCGCCGGCAGGGGTGGCTGCGGAGATCAACGGCTTCGAGTTCACGAGCGGCAGCGGTCAGGCCGGCTCCACGGCCGGCGGCTCCGTGGCGAACCTCACGATCGGCGGGTTTGCCAAGGGGGCGGCCGTGAAGATCAACGGGGCCGCGGGCGTGCTCGTCAACAAACTCGTGATCGGCCTGAGCGAGACGGGGGAGCGGCTGACAAGCAAATACGGCGTCCTGGCCACCGGCACGACGACCGGCTCCACGATCGCCGGCTGCACGATCGCCTCGGCGTCCACGGCCGGCATCTCGCTCGCCTCGGGCGCCACCGATGCGACGGTCGCGGGCACCACCGTCGGCCTCTTGAACCAGAACAACGCCAATGGCATCGAGGTGACCGCGGGCAACGCGGGCACCAACCGGCTCGGCGTGAATCCCTTGGCCGTCGGAACCTACAAGGCCTCGACTACGCTCAACGGCACGACGCTCACGCTGCCGGCGAACGTGGACCTCCGCCGTGTGTTCCTCGGCCAAACCATCGCCGGGGCCGGCATCCAGGCGGGCACGATCATCACGGCGATCAACGGCTCGGTGATCACGCTCTCGAACAGGATGACGCAGACCGGCTCGGCCACGCTCACGTTCGGTCAGCCCGGGCGGAACGTCGTGCAGTACAACCTCTCCGGGATCGTGCTGACCGCCGGCACCAACACGCTGACCAACACCGACGTCGCGAACAATGCCTATGTCGGCGTCGACATCGGCGGCGGCACGCAGACCATCGGCGCTTCGCCGGCCCTGTCCGCCAGTAGCAACGCGATCTACGGAAACGGCAGCTACGGCGTCAGGTTCCTGGTCGCGGTGCCGAAGGCGGATCTGCCAAAAACGAATCTGACGGGTTCGAAGAACGTCATCCAGGGCAACTATTTCGGATCGGTCGTGGCCGCCACGAGCGGGCTCGCCAACGGTCTCAGGGACGTGTTCGTCGAGCCGAATCCGCTCGATCTGTCGCGGCCCACGGCGGAAGCGTTGGGCTTCAACCCCGCCATTCCCTCCAACAAGACGACGCAACTCGACAGGTTCGGCAACCAGTACGTGCGTCCGCCGGTGGCGTCGGCCGGGGGTCCGTCGGCCGGGCCCGGCGGCGGCACGTCGAAGCAGCCCTGGCGGCAGCGCTGAGCGGGCGGCCGAGATCAGTACGCCGGCACGGGAACCACGACCGCGGGGTTGTAGGTCGGCGGCGACGTGGGGCTGTCCTTGATGATGGCGCTGTTGTTGAGGGCGGAGAGATTCTCCTTGTCCGCGGCCTTGATCGTGAGCGACGTGCCCGTGGTGGTCGTCCCCGAGATCAGATAGATGTCGGTCTTCGTCAACGTCGTGGTGGTCCCGGTGAACGTCGTGGTCGGCGCCACCGTGATCTTGTTCCCCACGATGTTGGCGTTGATCACCCCGGGGCCGGTCGTGCCCGTCTGGTTGACCGCCAGCTGGATGCCGTTGCCGCCGGCGGGCGCGTTCAAGGCGTTCTGATTGATCGTGATGTTCACCAACTGGCCGGCGTCGTTCGCGGTCGCCAGCACGCCGATTGGTGCGGTGATCGTCGAGCTCACGACCTGCACCACCGACGTGCCCGTCGCGAGCGCCGATCCGGAGACGATCGGAGGGGCGGTGACGCTGACGCCCGCGAGCCCCACGTTCTCAATTTTCGACGATTCCACGATCGCATTGCCGCCCGTCACCTGGACGCCGGGCCCGGTGGCGCCGTCGATCGTGCTGTTCGACAGGCGGACCCGGCCGTCGCCGACCATGTCGTTGACGACGAGCGCCGTCCCGGCCGTGTTCGAGATGCTCGAATTCAGGATGTTGACCTGCGCGTTCGTGCCGCCGCTCCCCTGCCCGTCGACGACGAAGCCGTCGGCGGTGAGGCCGCTCAGGACCATGTTCGTGAAATTGAGCGTGGCACCGTTGGCTCCGCCCGCGAGCACGACGCCCGTCTGGCTCGGGCCGGTGCCGATGATCCGGACATCGTTGACGGTGGCGACGCTGGCGGCCGGAAGACCGGGGCCGTCCCCGATCCCAACGGCCGAACCCACGATCTGGATGTGGTCGACGGTGGGATTGAGTTTGTCGAGAGTGACCGCCGTTCCCGACGGGCTCGACAACACCGGATAAGCCCCCGTATGGCCGTCGAGCTTCGCGAGGGAAAGGTAACCACAGTCGACGGTGGGCAGCTGGATCGCCGAGCCCTGACCGATGAGGTACTGGTGGTCTTGCTGGAACGTGAAGCCACCGGTGTACGGGGAGTTTGCGCTGTTGCCCTGATGGACAAAGACGACGTCATACGCGGCACCCGCAGCGGCCTGGGCCTGGGCGAGCGTGGTGTAGGGGTTTTCCGCTGTCCCGTTGCCGGAGGGCGCGTCGGTCTTCGAGTTGTCGACGTGGATGAATTTCCATGCAGTGTTCGAATTGAGCGGATTCAACGCCTGCTCGGGCGCCTGGTGGGCCCGCACGATGTGCTCGTTGCGCATCATCGGCTGCTCCATCTGGTCGGGCACGTTGCGGCGCCGGCTGCCCCCCATGCGGTAGGTGAGCCGGGCGAAGCCGGTCGAATCGAAATAGCTGTCGTTGTTGTACTGCAGCGAGAAATCCCAGTTCTTGACGAGCGTCACATCGAGGCGGGTGTAGACACCGCCGAACCAGGGCACGGAGGCCTGACCGTTGGCGAGCTTGTAGCTGGTGTTGCCGTAGGCGTAGCCGCCCACGCTGACCATGCCGGCCCAGTCGGAGAGGCCCGGGATGTAGGCCCCGACCTCGAGGTCGGCCCCTGACAAGGCGGCGTTGATGCCGTTGGTGCAGAGGAGCGAATTGCCGACGAAGGGCCCCATCACCTGGCCATACGAGCCCACGGGTATGTAGCCGTTGCTCCGCAGGTTGCCGTAGTCGGTGAGCCACTCGCCCGACACGCCCACCTGGTTGTAGCTCTGGCCGCCGGCGAAGACGTAGCTGCCGCTGTCGTCGGTGATCGTCGTGTCGGAATACTGGTTTTGGTCGCCGTCGTAATCCCAGTAGACGCCCAGGCCCAGCAGCGTGCCGCCGAGAAATTGTTTGCGCACCGCACCCACGTTCGAAAAGAAGCCGCCGTAGTTCGACAGGTGACTCCGCACGTCGGCCGCCCAGAGGCCGCCGAGGTCGTCCTCCGCGTAGGGGATATAGCCCCCGAGCGTCATGTAGCTGCCGCGGTAGCCCAGGCCACGATCGGCCGCATTGGCGCCGTAGTAGAGCCAGCCCGGCCCATTGGCGTTGAGATCCTGGAATCGGGCCACGGCGCTGTTCACGAGGCCGCCCGAGGGGGTCATGGCCGTTTGCCCGAACCCCGCCGCCAACCCCTGGCCCGCGACCCCCTGGGCGAACGCGTCGCCCGAGCCGCCCAGACCGTTGGCCAGGATCAGGGCCGCGGTGATCGCCCGCCGCGCCTGCCGCTTCCAGCCGGCGGCCCGGCGCCGGATCGCCCGCCGGCGGGCGGCGGCACGTTTTGCATGACGGGTGGCGATGGTCTTGGGCATCGGCGTCGCTTCCCTGACGGTCGCCGGGCTCCCGGGCGGGGCGACCCCCGCGCCGGAAAACCGGCATGATCGTCAGAGGTGATCGACCCGGCACGACCGGCAGCATGAGAATTTTCGGCACTGCGACCGGGATCGGCAGCCGCGACCGGGGTTGCCCCGATTGCGTGAGCCGTAGGACAGGCTGAAGCCTGTCACCAGATTTGACAGGCTGAAGCCTGTCACCAGATTTGACAGGCTGAAGCCTGTC
>Ga0214923_10000522_pt1 | contig 58214 bp, 57 predicted proteins | sample LL1510_MetaG_FD_177993 | JGI IMG/M metagenome (GOLD analysis project Ga0214923, IMG submission 177993) | Freshwater microbial communities from Lake Lanier, Atlanta, Georgia, United States - LL-1510 | ecosystem: Environmental > Aquatic > Freshwater > Lake | place: USA: Georgia | collected...
ATCATCTTCATCATATAAACTTTTTAAATATGTATTTGATATTTTTATCCATTTCTCATTAAATTTCTTTGGATTTGCTTTAATAAACTCTATTGTTTTATTTATTCTTTCTTTTTCAAATGGATCCGTTAAAACGTTATGTATACTGTCAAATATTTTATCAATTCTTTCAGTCATTTTTCCTACTAACCATTTTTTACCATCATAATATTTACACTTATTTCTAGCCATATCCACAACATAGAAATTCTTGTTTTCTGGCTTTTCATCATTTAAATAAACATGTTTTGTTATACTTGGTATTATTTCTCTATGTTTTATTGTTGACATACATTTCATAATTGTTTCTAGGTCTATTTTACTTAAATCTTCTTTACCATGTGCTAAAATAACATTGTTGTTTATTGTATTATTTTGATTATTTTGATTGTTTTGAGTATTTATATTGTTGTTTATTGTTTTCTTTTTATTTATTTTACTAATTTTTTCAGTTATTTCTTTATTTTTTTCTTTTATTTCTTTATTTTCTTCTTTAATTAGATACATTTCTTCTTTTAATTCTTTAATTAGTTTTTTATTTTGATTTAATAATAAAGATAAAATCGTTTTTGTTTTATCATCAATATCTAACTCTTCAATATTAACTTGATTATTTTCTTTTATTTTAATATCATCTTTAGATATACATCGTCCATTAAGATGACGATCTAAATTAAACTTTTTTTTAAATATTGAATTACATTTAGTACACTTATATATATTTTTAATATCAATTGATTCCAAATCTTTATTATTATTCATTTTAAAGTCGGAGCAAACCGGAGGAGCTTGGAGGAGCTCGGAGGAATCTGTATTTTTTTGCACACATGGTTTCTTTTTATTTTCAGTATGGGTTATAAAATGTGATTTTTTAAAAAAAATTTTTTGACAATTATAACAAGTATAATTTACCATTATTTGTATCTTATATATTAATATTATTAAAAAATTTTAAATTATTTAATTTATTTAAAATTAATTTTTAGGCTTTTTAGGCTAATTTTTAGGCTTTTTAGGCTTTTTAGGCTAATTTTTAGGCTTATTTTTAGGCTTTTATATAGTTTTGCTTGTTACATTTTTTTTTTATAATTTCATATATTTATTATACAATTATACTTTTTATAATTGCTCCAGATTTTATAAAAAAAATTTGTGTGTGTGTAGTAAGCAAAAAAAAATTTTTTTATTTTAAAATTTAAAAATAATTTTTAAAGTTATAAAAAATTATTTTTTTTAAATTTATATAAAACGGATATTCTTAAAAGTTAATATGCTTTATATTTAATATTGTATATAAGATGGTTATAAATAAATACTAAATAAAAATAGATTTATTGTGCTCTGTAAAATTATGATTCTAGTTTTATTTTAACAATATCATCTTTTTATTAAATAGAATCTTAAAAAATATATTTATAAAAATCCTGATAAATTTTCTATATCAATTAATGCTTTTTTGTGTAATTCTAGTGATTTATTTTTTGAGTAATCAGTTACAAATAAATTATCTTCTCTATATTTAAGAACTCTTTGCTCAAATATGAACATTGCTCTTTGAACTGCTTCATTATATGGTAAGTTTTCTACCATCATTGAATAAATGATACATCTTTCAATATCATATCCAGATAATAAATCTGCTTCTCTAACAATATGATATGCTAGTTGGTATTTTTCTAAATTTGGAAATCCATTTTTAATAGTTTTTGAATATGACATTTTTGAAATAATATTATTTACAACTTCAAGTTTATCATAATCCATGTAATTTTCCATATAATTATTTATATTTACTAAACCAACTTTCTCATCTATATATTTTCGATCACACATATCATGAATAATTGCTGATACATATATGATGTCTTTTTGTTCTTCTAAATATAAATTTTTTTTTTGTTCATTGTTATATATTTTATTAGCGAAATGAAGTACGTCCATTGAATGTTTTAAACCATGAGATTCGTCTATATTTAAGTATTTACAAGTTTGTATAACATAATTAAATGTCACGCTTAATAAAGTAGATATATTAACTAATTTCATTATATTTTTATTATTATATATATAAATATACATATTTTCAATTTTTTTATAAATTACAACTTGTATCCATATATAATTTATAAAAAAAAGATGAAATATGTTCTATTATATTATGATTCTAGTTTTATTTTTACAATATCATCTTTATTATTAAAAAATATTAATTTTAATTCTTCTAATACTTTTAATTTATTTTCCATGTTTTCTTTATCATCTTCATCATATAAACTTTTTAAATATGTATTTGATATTTTTATCCATTTCTCATTAAATTTCTTTGGATTTGCTTTAATAAACTCTATTGTTTTATTTATTCTCTCTTTTTCAAATGGGTCTGTTAAAACGTTATGTATACTGTCAAATATTTTATCTATTCTTTCAGTTGTTCTTCCTACCAACCATTTCTCACCGTTATAATATTTACACTTGTTTCTAGCCATATCCACAACATAGAAATTCTTGTTTTCAGGTTTTTCATCATTTAAATACACATGTTTTGTTATACTTGGTATTATTTCTATGTTTGATAGTTGACATACATTTCATAATTGTTTCTAGGTCTATTTTACTTAAATCTTCTTTACCATGTGCTAAAATAACATTGTTGTTTATTGTATTATTTTGATTGTTTTGTGTATTTTGAGTATTTATATTGTTATTGTTTATTGTTTTCTTTTTATTTATTTTACTAATTTTTTCAGTTATTTCTTTATTTTTTTCTTTCATTTCTTTATTTTCTTCTTTTATTTTATCCATTTCTTCTTTTAATTCATTAATTAGTTTTTTATTTTGATTTAATAATAGTGATAATATTGTTTTCGTTTTATCATCGATATCTAATTCGTCAATATTAACTTGTTTATTATCTAATATTTTTTCATCTATTTTTTTTAATTTACAATTATTTTTTATATGTTTATTAAGATTAAATTTTGTTGAAAAAATTTTAGAACAATATTTACATGTATTATTATTCTTATTTTTAATGATATTTTCTGGAATATTTTGGAATATTCTGGAATATTCTGGAATATCTGTTGAATTATTATTATTTATTAATAGACATGGGTTCTTTTTATTTTTTGTATGATATAAAAGATCTTTTTTTCTAACAAATTGTTTACTACAATTTAAACACATATGTTTTACCATTTATATACATTTTATATATAAATTTATTTTATATAACTTTTATTTTTTCTCCATTTTTTCTCCATTTTTCTCCATTTTTCTCCATTTTTCTCCATTTTTTCTCCATTTTTTCTCCATTTGTATTTTGTCTTGTTATGTTCTTTATTTATTTTTTAACATTTTTTATTTTTTTTCTTATATACTTTTACTAATTTCATCCAAATTCCAATTTTTTTTATAAAAAAATTTGTGTGTGTGTAGTAAGGAAAAAAAAATTTTTTTATTCTAAAATTTAAAAATAATTTTTAAAGTTATAAAAAATTATTTTTTTAAATTTATAAAAAAATGGGTATTCTTAAAAGTTAATATGCTTTATATTTAATATTATATATAAGATAGTTATAAATAAATACTAATAAAAAATAGATCTATTATGCTCTATAAAAATTATGATTCTAGTTTTATTTTAATAATATCATCTTTATTATTAAAAAATATTAATTTTAATTCTTCTAATACTTTTAATTTATTTTCCATGTTCTCTTTATCATCTTCATCATATAAACTTTTTAAATATGTATTTGATATTTTTATCCATTTCTCATTAAATTTCTTTGGATTTGCTTTAATAAACTCTATTGTTTTATTTATTCTCTCTTTTTCAAATGGGTCTGTTAAAACGTTATGTATACTGTCAAATATTTTATCTATTCTTTCAGTTGTTCTTCCTACCAACCATTTCTCACCATTATAGTATTTACACTTGTTTCTAGCCATATCCACAACATAGAAATTCTTGTTTTCAGGTTTTTCATCATTTAAATAAACATGTTTTGTTATACTTGGTATTATTTCTCTATGTTTGATAGTTGACATACATTTCATAATTGTTTCTAGGTCTATTTTACTTAAATCTTCTTTACCATGTGCCAAAATAACATTGTTGTTTATTGTATTGAGTTGATTATTTTGAGTATTTTGAGTATTTATATTGTTATTTATTGTTTTCTTTTTATTTATTTTACTAATTTTTTCTGTCATCTCTTTATTTTTTTCTTCTAGTTTATCATATTTATTTTTAATTTTATCAACTTCAGCTGTTAATTCTTTTATTAATTTTTTATTTTGATTTAATAATAAAGATAAAATCATTTTTGTTTTATCATCTATATCTAATTCATCAATATTAACTTGATTATTTTCTTTTATTTTTTTACAAATACAACGTCCATTAAGATGACGCTCTAAATTAAACTTTTTTTTAAATATTAAATTACATTTATTACACTTGTATATATTTTTTATATCACTTGCTTCAAAATCTTTATTATTATTTATTTCTGAATCGGAGCAAATCGGAGGAGTTCGGAGGAGTTCGGAGGAGTTTAGTAGTTGTTGTTTACAAGGATTCTTTTTATTAGTATGAGAAATTAAATGATGTTTTTTATTAAAAATTTTATTACAGTTTTTACAAATATATTTTTCCATAAATGTATATTATATATATTTATATTAATATATTTACTGTTTATATTAAAAATATTAATTTACTAATTTTTTACTAATTTTACTAATTTTACTAATTTTTTACTAATTTTACTAATTTTTTACTAATTTTTTAAAAATTAATTATGTTTACTATAATACATTTATATTTTATATATTTTAAAATTTATCCTGCGATAATATTTTTACTAATTTCCTCCAAATTCCAATTTTTTTTATAAAAAAATTTGTGTGTGTGTAGTAAGGAAAAAAAAATTTTTTTATTCTAAAATTTAAAAATAATTTTTAATGTTATAAAAAATTATTTTTTTAAATTTATAAAAAACGGGTATTCATAAAAGTTAATATGCTTTATATTTAATATTATTTATTAGATGATAATAAATAAATATAGAAAAAAAATAGACCTAATATGGTCTAATAAAATTTTTATTTCAAAAGTATTACTTTTTTATTTCTAAGTTTTAACAATAGTAAAATAATAATAATTATTATTAACCAAAATATTATTAAATTATAATTATATTCGTTTGTATTTTGAAATGATTCATAGTTTTGTATCAAATTAGATGATGTTGTAATTGGTAAATTTTGAAAATTTTGAATGGATGCATTATACTTTAGAAAACCATCAGGTATATCTTTATATATTAATTTATAATCTTTTTTTAAATCTAAATTAAAAAATTTACTTAATAAATATGTAGCATCTAAATATTTATTTTGTGAATCATTTGAATTAGGACCAGAATTGTCGTGTCCAGACCAATCATGATTTTGAAAATTGATTTTTATTAAATTAAAATTAGTTAAAGATTTACGATATGAATCTATAGAATATTTATCACTTCGATGATTAGTTTTATACAGTTTTAGATTATTAAAATCAACTATCGCTTTAGCAAAGCTTTCAATATTTGCAGTATATGTATTACTTGTTACTATATTATTTTGTTTTGATAATATATTATCTATTTTATTCCAAATACTATTATCTCTATATGCATTAACATTAGTATAATTTTTCCCATTAAAAGGCATTACTTGGTCTGCTGTTCCATGCATTATTGTAATAGAAATATTATTTTTTGGAATAATAATATTTTTAGGTACATAAATTGTATTCTTATTATCTGAACTATTTATTGTAATTGTATTTTTAATATCAAATGGAGAAATATTATCTAATTGATTTAATCCAAAATAAGCACCAGAACATGCAAAAATACCTTTTATATAATTAGAAAATGATGATAAATTAGAATATAACATACAAAAACCAGAACCATCTGATTTTCCTGTTAAAAATATATTTATATTATTTGAAATAAGTTTTTCATATCTTAATACTGTATCAATAAATAAAACATCATTTTGAAAATTATTTTTTAACCATACAAATGCATTTTGCCATGCATAAGTATTATTTGCTGGTTGACCTTCAAAAACAATAATTGTTGTATTATTATTATCAATCAAATCAATATTCGTAAAAGATAAAAATTTCTTAATAGTTTCAGAACCTCCTGGAAAACATAATAAAATATTTTGTGATTTTTGTATTGAAGAAATTATAAAATAGTGTCTAGTTATATTGTTTATAACAATCTTTTTATCCATTATATATAAAATTATATATTATTTTTTTCTTTAATATTCTTTAATGTTCTTAAAGTCCATTCTACAACATGATTATTCCACGATTCTTCATGAAATTTTAATCCATTAATTATATCAAATTGTAAACCATTCAAATTTAATATATATACTAGACATTCGATAAATCTATATTCATCAACATCGTTTGTTAATTGACCACCATTTTTTAAAGTATATACTAAACAATCTAAATTTCCATTTATAGCAGCAACACTTGAAATATCATTATCCCATTCACAACCATTTTCATGAGCCCATTTTAAACAATCAAAATTTCCATATATTGCAGCAAATCTACATGTTAGCTTATCCCAATCACATCCATTTTCTCTAGCCCATTTAAGACAATCTAAATGTCCACCTCTTACTGCGTAATCACAAATTTCTTTACCTAAATCTGAATCTATCTCTAAATCATTAAATAATTTATTTTTTAATAATTCTAATATATTTTTATGACCAGCTTTTGCTGCTACCGATAATAAATCAATTGTACAAGTAAATTTTAAATCTTTAATTAGATAGTGTAATACTTCTAAACTTCCACCTATAATAGCTTGATGTAATATATTATTATTTGTATTAAAATTATTTTCTATAGCCCATTTTAATATTTTTAAATGACCTCCTTTAGCTGCTGCGCTACAAATATTTACATTAATAAGATTATTATTTTTTAAATATTTTACAATATTTAAAAAACCACTTTTAGCAGCAGCCATTGATGCTTCTAAATTACAAGGACAACCATTTTCTATAGCCCACTGTAGCAAATTCAAATGACCTTTTTTTGCTGCTGCTGTACACACTTTTGAATTCCAGTCACAACCATTCGTTTTAGCCCATTGTAAGATTTTTAAATGACCTTCTTCTGCAGCAGCAATACATGTTCTATTGTTCCATGGACAACCTATTTCACGAAGCCATATTAACATCTCCAAGTTGCCAGATCTTGCTGCTGAACGACACACCCATTCGTTTTTTGGACAACCGTTTAATACTAACCATTTTAATACATTTAGATTACCACTTTTTGCTGCTTCACTACATGTTTTATTATCCCAGTAAAACTTGTTATTTTTAAGAAAACATAATATTTCAAAATTACCTTTAATTGCAGCATAACTAAAAGTATTATATATTGTTATTTCAGTATAATTATTTTGTAAAAACCATTCTAAAATTTCAAGTTTATCTTCTTCAACTGCAATTTTAACTGTTTTTTTTGATATTATTAATTTTTTTTCTTTAATTTGACACCATTCAAGTAAATTTATATGTCCACCTTTTGTTGCTATATCCACTAATTTGTATCTAAAATTATTACTTAAAAGAATGTTATCAAAGTGATCCATCAGATCACATCTTGGTATTGTATCTATTGATAATTTTTTATTTAATTTTTTCGATCTTTTTAATAAATACAATAAATCTGAATGAAGATAATCAATAATATATCTAATTAATTCTTTTGGTAATTTTAATTCAGATTCAGATTCTGATTCTGATTTTTTTTCTAAATATTCTTCCATTATTTTGTCTGGTAATAAAATATATTTATATTAAAGGTTCAATAATATTATTTTATTCAATTTTTTCTAACACTTTAATTTATTTCAAATCTTATTAAAAAGTATAAAAATATTTATTCATAAATAAATATTTTATTATGCGCTCCTAAAAGGACTCGAACCTTTGACCTAGTGGTTAACAGCCACTCGCTCTACCTACTGAGCTATAAGAGCACATTATTATAATAATAATATATCTTTAAGTATTTTATTAAATATAAAAATAAAAATAAAAAAAATTAATGTGATATCTAAACTTATAATTATTTTATTCAATTTTTTCTAATTTTATTTTTATAATATCATCTTTATGATTAAAAAATATTAATTTTAATTCTTCTAATACTTTTAATTTATTTTCCATATTTTCTTTATCATCTTCATCATACAAACTTTTTTAAATATGTGTTTGATATTTTTATCCATTTCTCATTAAATTTTTTTGGGTTCGCTTTTATAAACTCTATTGTTTTATTTATTCTCTCTTTCTCAAATGGATCTGTTAAGATGTTATGAATACTATCAAATATTTTATCTATTCTTTCAGTTGTTCTTCCAACCAACCATTTCTTACCATTATAGTATTTACATTTATTTCTAGCCATATCCACAACACAGAAATTTTTGTTTTCAGGTTTTTCATCATTTAAATAAACATGTTTTGTTATACTTGGTATTATTTCTCTATGTTTTATTGTAGACATACATTTCATAATTGTTTCTAGGTCTATTTTACTTAAATCTTCTTTACCATGTGCTAATATTACATTATTATTTATAGTGTTATTTTGATTGTTTTGAGTATTTATATTATTATTTATTGTTTTTTTGTTTATTTTACATATCTTTTCTTCCATTTCTTCTTTTAATTCCTTAATTAATTTTTTATTTTGATTTAATAATAAAGATAAAATCATTTTTGTTTTATCATCTATATCTAATTCATCGATATTAACTTGATTATTTTCTTTCAATTTATTAGAAATACAACGTCCGTTAATATGACGCTCTAAATTAAACTTTTTTTTAAATATTGAATTACATTTCGCACACTTGTATATATTTTTTACATCAATTGTTTCAAAATATTTATTATTATTTATTTTAAGGTCGGAGCAATCCGGAGGAGCTTGGAGGAGCTCGGAGGAGTTTTTAGATTTTTGTTTACATGGTTTCTTTTTAGTCTCAGTATGAGCTATAAAATTACATTTTCTATTAAATTGTTTATTACAATTTAGACATGTATAAATTACCATTATGTTAGCTATATAATATTATAATATAAATTCTTTTATATTATTTTTAAGCATTTTAAGCATTTTTTAAGCATTTTTAAGCATTTTTAAGCATTTTTTAAGCATTTTTAAGCATTTTTAAGCGTTTATTATAGATTCGCTTCTTACTTTTATAAATGCTTTGTCGTTTCCTTTACTACTTTTTTGTTTCCTCCGATTTTTTTATAAAAAAATTTGTGTGTGTGTAGTAAGAAAAAAAAATTTTTTATTATTAAAAATTTAAAAAAAATTCTAAATTAAAAAAAATAAATTTTTTTATTTTTATAAAAAACTTTTATTCTTAAAAGTAAATATGCTTTATATTTAATATTATGCATTAGATGGTAATAAATAAATGATAAATAAAATAAGATCTATTATGATCTTATATTTATTAAATTTATGAATAAATAAAATTAGGTTCAGGATATTCATGATTAAGAGCATAATCTAAACAATATCATGATTGTTTTATATTGCATTCTCAATCATTTTTTTATTAATTTTACAACCATTTTCATAAGCCCATTGTAAACAATGTAAATGTCCATTTTTTTAATTTTTTTTGATAAAATTATAAATTTCATCTAACTCGTTTGAATTTTTATTTATTAATTCATACCATTTTATAATAATATCATCCATTTGTTTAGTAAAATTAATTTTAAGATTTGGATAATTAAAATTATAAATAATATCTTTTTCTTTATTTTTATAAAATTTTAAAGTTATTTTATCATCAAATTCATAAATTAAATTTGATTCTGTTATTGTAAAAAATTTAAGTTCACTTATTTTATTATTAAATTTTAGCTTTTGTTTTGATAAAGGATTTGATTGTTCTTCTGATTCTATAATTCCTACTTTAATATTGCCATAATTTGTAACATCTATTACTCTTTCATGAAGTAATTCATCTTTTGAAAATATAATACCCATTGTTAAAAATTTTATATATAAGTTAATACTAAATAATTATAATTCAATTTTTTTTTAGTTTATTAAATTATTTTTTTTTAAAATAATTAAATAAACTAAAAAAAATAATTATTATAACAACAACTACAGCAATTATTATTACTGTATTATTATTTTTTGATTTACTTTTGTCTTCAGATGATATTGTAGTTTGAGTATCAATAGGACTTTTTGAACTAGATGTTACAAATGGAGTAGTTATGCCTCCTGAAGCTGCTGGTGTTGTTGTACCTCCCGAAGTTGCTGGTGTTGTTGTACCTGAAGTTGCTGGTGTTGTACCTGAAGTTGCTGATGTTGTTCCTCCTGAAGCTGCTGGTGTTGTTCCTCCTGAAGCTGCTGGTGTTGTTGTACCTCCCGAAGTTGCTGGTGTTGTTGTACCTGAAGTTGCTGGTGTTGTACCTCCCGAAGTTGCTGGTGTTGTTCCTCCTAAAGTTGCTGGTGTTGTTCCTCCTAAAGTTGCTGGTGTTGTTCCTCCTAAAGTTGCTGGTGTTGTTCCTCCTAAAGTTGCTGGTGTTGTTCCTCCGGAAACTGGTGTTGTTCCTCCGGAAACTGGTGTTGTTCCTCCGGAAACTGGTCCAGTACCAGATGTACTAGTTGTAGTAGTTTGACCATTTATACCAATAGTATCTGTTGATCTTGTATTTGGATCAGCAAATTTTCCGCAAGTATTTTCAAGTTTTGGATTTATAGTAACATTCCCACCTGCTTTAACAGTAGCATTAAATATATTTTGACAAACAGTTATATTACATGGATTTTCACGTGAAATCGGATCCACATAAGCAATAGGATTATCTATTTTATCACAATTTTTTTTATAACAAGCTGGAGGAGTAGTATCAGGATATATTTGTTGGACTTCTGTTCTAGGAGCATAACAAGCACATTCTGGAGCATATTTATAGAAATCTTCTGGTTTAAATTTTTGATTTTGAAAATCAGTAATTAAATTTTGACAATATAAATCAAAAAAACTATTACATTCATTAGATCCTGAATAATATTCAGCAGGACAAGATTCTGCAGGTATATCTAAAGATTTTAATTTAAAGTCAAATTCTTTAAAAGTAGGATCAATATTTGTATCATTTGGACTTAGCGGAACTCTAACCAAAACTGATTTTTTTGTTTCGTCATTTCTATTTCTAAAACAACAACCAATTTTTTTTGGAGAACTTTCAAATAATTTATTAATTGCTGTATCTGTTATTTCGGTATTACTAGGATTATAATTTGGAATAATTTTATTTAAAACAGGATAATTAGTTGATCCCAAATCATACAAAGTATCATAATCCTTTATAATATTTTTATAATTCCAATTAATATCATTACCTTTTACAGTAAAATTATTTTTTGAGTTATATAGATTATAATAATTATAAGCATCATTACATAATAAACTTTGTTCATCAAGAGTTTTATTTAATATTTGTTCAGTTTCAGATGTTAATTGAAAATATTCACTATTTGACATAAAATATAAAAGTATCAAAATCATTAATATGAAAATTATATTATTTATTTTAAAATCAATCATTATATATTATTGATAATAATATATTAAGTGTATATAAAAATATATTTTTTATAATTTCTTTTTATTAAACATAATAATAAAAAATAAAATAATTAATAAATAAAATATATAATCTGTAATATAATTATTTGTTAAATTATCAAATGTTTCTTTAATTTCATATGTATATTCATCATCAGATGTGCATAATAAAGGATTTAAATATTTTTTAATTGGTAAATTTATAAAATTACAACTAATTGGCTTATCTCCATATGTAGCATAAGTATAGTTTTTATAATCATTAGTAACTTTTCCAATCATTCCATTATAGCAGCTATACCCTTCTTGAGTAAAAGTTTTAGTTAAAGTTGTGCTATATAAATCAGAATATTTATTTTGTAACCATCTTTCAACTTGAATAATTTCATTATTAGATAAATTTCTATTAAATACAATAACACATGCAATAACAAAATCTGAATTATTTTTAATATCTTTATTTAAATTTACAGATAATTGTATATGTTCAGTTTGATCTTCAAAAATATTAACAGTATATTCTGTAGAATTAGCACGATAGGAATTATTTGTATCAGTTGAAAATACCCAATTATTATCAAATGCAGAATAAGTAGTTTGAGTAATAGGTACATTACGACCAGAAACACCTGTTAATCCATTGTTAAAACCAGAATACCAATTTGAACCATAACCACTTAATATTCTTCCAGCATTAATAGGGTAATTGAGATATTTACTAATATTAAAAACAGTATATTTTTTTGGTAAAATTTGATAAGGAAAAAGAATTACTGAATCTTTTTTTCCAGTAATATATTTATCATTATAATTAAAAATACCTTTGATACTAACAGCATTATTATTATACTGACTTAAATCATACCATATTCCATTTCTAAAAGAATCGGCATTATAATAACCAACAAGTCCATCTGTAACTGGAATATTTGGTAGATTTAAAGTACTTGGTTTTACATAAAATGGATTATAAAAAGCTAAATCAAATTTACAACATTTGTTACAAGGAATTAATGTAGGTATATTCACATTAACTCCTTCACCTCTGGATTTACTTTTTTTTGCAATACTTTTGGGTATATACGAAGCAACATTTGCTGGTATTTGACAATTAGTAGCATTTCCTTCATAACCAAATCTTTTTTCTATTATAGTTCCGTCTGGTGATTTATTCTCATATCCATCATCACATTTTATATAACACATTCCGTCTTCTAATTGTCTATTATTTCGACAACCAGCTCTTTTTTTTGCATCATTTGGAATTGGTAAAGTAGGTGGATTTTTATTCCAACATATTGCAAAATCACCCGGACGTTGATCATAACCTTCTCTACATTGTTTAGCGTAACATGGGCCTGCTTTTCCTATATCAGCAGGAGCAAATTCATATACTGTTCCGTCACTATCATTTTTACAACTTCTTGGTGATGCTCTTGTAACTGCAGCACCAATACATTCAGTATAAGTGCCACATTTATCACCATTAACACCAGTAACTGTCCAACGATTTCCGTTATCACAACATTTAGCTACAGAACAATATGTACCACCACAAAGTTCAGCACTACAACCCCAAGTATAGCTCCAGTAATTTCCCCATGCTGAATAAATTCTTGTTTTTGTTCCTCTATCACAGCATTTTGGTTCCGTTTTTTGACAACCACAAATTGATTCACTACAACCCGGTGATGTTAATGTGTATGTACAAGACTTGGCAAATGGAAGAGATTGACTATTACATTTATCCCAACCTGTACAGCTACCAGCACCAATAATTGGATTTTCTAATAAATCACAAGCACTATTATCTTGGTATACACCTTTTGTTTTTTTTGCATAAGACATTGATTCCTTATTATAATAATCAGTAAAATTACCTGGACCCATTTCATAATTTTTATATCTTTCATAATCTGCATTATCATTAAAGAATTTTCTTAAATACTGTGGTTTTACTATACAATATCCTGAAACTAATGCAACAGCATTATCTGCATCATTATTGTTAAAACCTTTTCTTTTTAAATCTTCTTTTAAATCATCACAAGAATCTGGTGTTATACCAACTCCTCTATCATAGCTTAATTGTTGATCAACCCAACAAACACCACCTACATCCTTATAACCTAATTTGCATTTATCTCTACAAAAAGCACCATCATCTACTTGATCTTTATCACAACTTTCCCAACATGTAATTATATCACCTTCATTTGAATAATAACCTTCATCACATTTTTTATAACATTTATTATTAAGAGATTCATATACTTCATCTTCATCACAACGCATATCAAAATTAGATCTAATTATTTTATCAGAATAATCATATTTATAAATTCGATCTTGATGTCTAGCATTACAATTTAAATTTATTAAAAATTTTTGATCTGGTGTTAAAATAGTTACTCTGTCGAGAAATGCTAAATCTAAATTAATTTTTGTTTTGTTCATTAATTGGTTATTAATTAATTCAAATCTCCATGATGATCCACATTGTACTTTATCTATAGCAACAATAAATCCATCAGCAGTTTGTCTTACAGAACTATAAGTTGTTCCATCATCAAAAAATAAAAAAGTAGTTAAATCAAAATTATTTATATCATCAACAGTATACATTTTACCATCTTTATTAGTTAATAAAATTTTATAATTGGATAATTGAGTTAAACTAGTAAATTGATTTTCACTTACAATTACTGGATTTTTAAGATTATAATCTGTTTTATAAACATTACAATCTTTTCCCAAGAAAAGAAAATCTCCAGTATTTAATTGAGTAATTTTACTAAAAATAAGTGATGAATTTAAAAGTGTTACATTTGTATCGGTAGCTTCAAATTTTAATGGATCAGTAGAATTAATCCATAAATATTTTTTTATTTGATAAATAAAACCACTTGTGTTTATATACAATAATTCATATATATTATTATTACTTGGATTAATAATAATTTCGTTTAATCCAGACATTCTTTCTATAATATAAATTATATTATAAAAAATTTATTAATATATTTTATTTTTTAATAAGTTAATATATTATATGCAAAAAAATTTTTATTCAATTATTAAATTACTACTAGATGTAGTTATTGAAAAAAATTTATCACCAATATATACTGCTAGAACATTATTCATATTACCATCTACTGTTACAGTTGGTCTAGGCACAATTGATAAAAGTATAAAATTATTAGAAGAATATAATTATAAATATGAACATCCTAATAATATAAATTTATCTTGTAATGAAAAAAATATATTTATAATGTTTTTAACTAATCATGCTTTAGAACTATTAAATAGAGATTTACAATCAAAATTAATAAATGTATATTTAATTAATAATAAGATTCAAATTGATTTTATAAATAATAAAATTATTCAAAATATTGTATATGAAATGACTTATTATTATAATTATAGAAATAAAGATGGTTGGCAAGAAGCGAACAAACAAATAATTTTACCAAATAGTAATTATATAAATGTAAATGAACCATTAAATATTAATAATTTTAATGATCAACAATCTTGGTGTCCATTACAAGGACAAAAAATGTTAGGTGCTAGATGGGGAAAGGTAAAAAATATTTTGAAAAAAAAAGATATTAACAATATAAATAAATTTATAGATTCACATTATAATGTTGATATTAAATCACAATGTAAAGAAGTTTTAAGTAAAAGTTTAAGTTTAACAGATAAAGAAAAAATGATCTCTGAATTTTGGTCAGGTATCAGTAAAAGTGTTACTCCTCCTGGATTTTTTAATATGTTCTTATTTGGATATTTTAGATCAAATAGTAATTCTAATAAAGTTGAATTAGAATATTTTTATAAATTAAATACAGGTTTATTTCAAGCATCAATAACAGTTTGGGATGCTAAATATAGATTTATTCAGTGTAGACCAATTCAATCAATTAGATTAAATTATCCTGATATACCTATTGATTATTATTTTGGAAAATCAAATACAAGTGTTTGGAAACCTTATCAACAATCAAGATCATGGACTCCGCCTTTCCCTGATTATATATCAGGTCATTCTGCATTTTCAAGCGTTGCATCATGTATTTTAACTAAATTATTAGGTTCAAATGTATCCAAATTAAATATTAAATTAACAAAAGATGAATTTATAATGTTATCTCCAATATTTTTAACAAGTAATTTTGATTTTATGGATATTTCTAATATAGTTATTGCTCCAGATTCATCAAAAATTCAAAAAAATGTACCACATAAAGAAATTTTATTAAATTTTAATACTTGGGAAGAAATGGCTGAAAGTGCTGGAATTTCCAGAATTTATGGTGGTATTCATTATCCAACTTCTAACATAGTATCATTAGAAGTTGGAAAAATGATATGTAATAAATTATTACACTAATTTTTTTTATTAAATTAATTTTTATTTTAAATATATAAATTAAAAATCATCTGATTTAATACTATATAATATTCTTAAGTAATTAATAATTTCTAAAATTTGATAATCAATACAAAATGGTAAATTCTTTTCAGAATTTGTATTATTATAATAAAAGAAACACCATGTAAAACAACCATAATTTAATGTTAATTTATGTGCTAATTTATAAGTAACCGAAAATAATAGTCTTATAAATTTTGCTTCATGATATATACTATTGTATTTAAAAACTTTAGATTTTTTATTTAATAAAAGATATTCAAAGTAACATAATTCACGTTCATCAAATGCTTTAGTTACAATTTTAACATAATCACTTCTTTTTGCTCCTTTTACACCAAGTGTTATTACTGCATTAATAACTTTTATTTGAAAATAGTTTAATTTAACAAATGTATATTTTTTTATTAATTTTAATATTTCATGGAAATATTTTATCTTAATATTATCATCTTTAAGAATTTCGTTAATCATGTCATCTCCAGATTTATCTAATTTTTCCCATGGTATTGTGACATCTATTTCTTTATTTTTAATAGAATAATATGCATTTTCTACAGATTCATCTGTATTACAACCAAAATCTTTATAATCATCAGTTTGTATACCAATTGATATACTTTCTTTTTTTCTAATTTTATCTTCACTTTCACAAGATTTAAATTCTTCATAAATTTTTTGTTTTTCTTTATTTATAATTTTATTTATTTCACGATATTCATAACTATTAATATCAACATCTTCAAACTCAATATTTGTTTCTCGATTTAAATTATTTTTTTTATATCTATTAAGTGATTCATTATCACTATCAGATTCTGTTATATAATCACTTTCTTTAATATCATATGTATTTTTATAATGTTGTTTATTATGATAATTATTTTTTGGATTATAATGTTGTTTATTATGATAATTATTTTTTGAATTATAATGTTGTTTATTATTATAATGTTGTTTATTGTGATAATTCTTGTATGTATTAAAATTAATATATTTTTTTACATTATCACAATTAATAACATTATTTTCTATATTTAAAGCATTATCATATTGTACACTACACTCCATATTATATAATAAATAAAAACTATATAATAATATAAAATCAAATTTTTTATTGATAAATTTAATTTATTAAATTTGCACAAACATTTTTTCCAGGTCTTTGGACTTTATTTTCATTAACAGTAGGACATTCTTTAGTAATTGTAGTTATTGGACATATATTATTATTTTTAAAGTAATCAATTCCTTCTTGTTGAACTTTTTGTGAATTTAGATTTTGTTCAACAATATTAGAATAATTTACATATCTAGCATTTGAATTTGCATTAGACATAAGTTGAACTTTATTTGTAATACCTGCTCCAATATTACCATCTCTAGCTAAAAATTTATCTTTTACAACAAAATTAGTATTAGCAAAACTAGGTCCATCATAAATATTCGCTGTTACTTGAAAAGTTCCTGGACTACCATAAGTGTATTTATTAATTTCCCATGTAAGAGGTTCTCCATTATATCGTAATCTGTATGTAGGAACATTATTATTTGTTCCAACTTTTTTAACAATTAAATTAATATATAAACCTAGATAAGATTGTTGATTAATAACATCATCCATTGTTAAAATAACATAGACAATTTCTTCATCAATTATTTGATCTGGACTTGCAACTAATGATATCATTTTATTATATATTCTATTTATATTATAAAAAATTTAAATAAAACAAAATTAAAAACATTATACATTTAAAAACTCATTGAAATTATATATGTTTTGTATCTGGATCATAATTAAATAATATTTTAAATTTACATATGTCATTAGATAAATATTTAAAAAAAATAATAAACTATAAAATATTATTTTCAAATAATATTTTATAAATCCAAATGAAAAATTCAAAAATAAATTATGAAAAATCTATGATAAAAATTAATAATTTAGAAAATAAATTTATATCAATTCAAAATTATGCTGGTTTTGGAAATAAAATATTTGATATAATTATCGGTTTGTATTTAAAAATAAATTTTAATTATAGTATATATTATGTTGATACAATGTCACCTCATATAAAATCATCAGATCCAAAAATAAAAGATATTTTTCAAAAAATATCAGATCAATTTATTTTTATTTCTAATGAAGAAGGTGATTATATTAAATATTTTTTAAAATATAAATTATTTAATCCTTCAAATGTCAATAATATTAAACAACTAAATAATTATTTTACTGAAAATAAAATAAGATTAAGAACTACAGCACTATATCATTTAGTTTTTGATATGTATAATACTTTTGATTCTAAGACAAAAAAAATGTTTGATATTAATCAAAATTTGATTTTAGATGATATATTGACATACTCAAAAAGTAATTATGCAATAATACATATTAGATATGGAGATAAATTAAATTTAGCAATTGATAAAGATAATTTAATTAACAAAAATATTAATATTAATAAAGGTTTTACTTTTATTACATTTCCCATATATACTCCTAAATATTATTATGATCAAATACTTCAAATAAAAAAATTAAAAATACCCATAATAATTTTAACAGATTCTATCAACGTAGTTAAACATTTTATAATAAATAAATATAATCTTGAAAATGATCCTGACATTTTTTTACCAGATATCAATTTTATTAACTCATTTTATTTAATGTTGTACAGTAATTATACAATTATGTCACATAGTACGTTTTCTTATTCTGCATATTTATTATCAACAAATATAAAAGAAAAAAAACAAATTTATATATTTTGTTACACTAATGAATTTTTTAAAAAATATAAAACTGCTGATTTAATCATTTCAAATGATTGGAAATTAATTAACAATAAAAAATATATATTAAATTTTGATCAAAATTTAATACTTAAAATGAATAATTATCTTAAAAATTAAATAAAACAACATAATATTTACCGATATACTTTTTTATATAATTATTATGTTTGTGTGTATATTTTTATAAAAATATATTTAGTTTTAGTTATAATTTAAATTAATTTTTTTTATATTTTAAAGTTCTTGTAATAGCACATTGTCTTAATTCATTTGGATTTATAGTAATTCCATTTGGTGGAGTACGAAATCCAGATTCATAATCATCATCTTCATTTCTTGTATTTTCTTGATTATTTTCATATTGAATATTATCATTATTAAAAATATTATAACCATTACTAATTACTTCAGTAATTTCATATCTATTTAATATAACAACTGTATTTTCATTAACATACCTTGGATTTGGATTATTAGATCTTGGAATATCCGATTTACAAAAAGGACATTTTGGATTTAATGGACTAGTTATATTATTATAACAATGATAACAGTAAGGACCATGATCACATAGACTTTTTATTTCTTCTGTTATATTTTCAAAACAAATTACACATTCAGACATTTTAATAGTTTATTCTAATTATTATATAAAAATAATTAAGATATTTATTAAATCAATTTTTTTACATTTTAATTTTTATTTTTTCTCCAATACTAATTTTAAGTTTATTATTAAGTTTATCTATATCAATATTAATATTTATTCTTCTAGATTTTTTTTTTAAAGAAATAGAATTTGATATACTATCATAATCAGATAATGTACTATTATCGATATCATTATTATAATCAGAAATTAAATTATTATCAGATTTAGAAAAATTATTTGGATTGAAACTATTTTCTTTAGAACTATCTGATTTTTTTGTAAAATTTTTAATTAATTCAGGAAAATTATTTGATATACTCATATTCAAATCATTATCATTATCATCATATTTAAAATATTTAAATAATGAATTTGAACATGATGTTGTTGTATATTTATCTGAATATGTATTTGAACTTGATGAATCTGATTTTGATGAATTAGATGAAATTTTCTTATCAAAAATACATAAATTAGTTTTAGTATACAAATCTATATTTTCAACATTACCAGTATTAAAATCTATAGACAAAGGTACTTTATCATTATAGTTACTAGATTTATCTGAACTACTAGAACTATTTGAACTATTTGAACTACTATCATCAGAACAAGATTTATTACTAGTCTTAGATTTTTCTAAATTATTTATTATTGTTTTAGTCATTTTATAAAAATATATATAAATAAAAATGTAAATTAAACTTTATATTTATTACTTATTTTATATTTGATAATTTATTTAACTCTTTTTCTAATTCAATATCTGATTCTTGAATATTGTTATTAATAATATTATTTTCTAAATAATTTATTTTTTTGTTCATTTCCTTAATATTATTTTTAATTTCTATAATATTAATATTAATTGAATTTAACATATTAATAATTTTTTCTAATAACAAATTATCATTTTTAACATATTTATCTGTATTATTTTTTATACAATCATTTTTTTCATTAATATTATTATTAAATCCAAATATTTTTTTTTTAACTTTTAATGCATCAAATTCTTTATCATAATCATCTTCTTCTTTAGTTTCTTTATATCTTCTTATAATAAATTTAATTCTATCTTTTTTTTCTTTTAAAGGATTTTCTGATTTAATATATTCTCTTAAAATATTTAATATTTCTTCAATTTTTAATTCATTAAATACTTTTTTTATAGTAAAAACAGAATCAAATTCTTTAATGTAATTAATAATTAATTCTTCATTTGATAAATTAATATTTAAATTATCAATTGAAATATCTGTTATATCTTTTAATAGTTTATTAATTTGATTTTTTATTTTAAAATCAGATTCTTTTAATAAAATTTTTTCAAGAATTTTTATAACTAATTTATTATCAATATTATTTGATTCCATAATTTGTTTAATTGATTCATAACTTAAAATGTTAGATTTAATTTTTTTAAGAATTTTAATATATTCTTCTTTTGATAATTGATTGTTTTCATTTTCATTAAAATATTTTATTATAATTTGTGTTTTATCATTTAATTTGTTGGATTTCTCAGGATCATCTAATATTTTTTTTATTCTAGCAATTATACCTCCTGATTTTCTTTCATGTTTATCACATATTTCTTTTAAATTTATTTGTTTATTTAATTCTTTTATTAGCATATCTTCTTCTTTATCATCCCAATTTTTACCAACATTATTCATACAAAAACTTATAAATGAGTAATAAATTTAATTTTAAGTAAAAAAATTTAATTTTAAGTAAAATAAATTTAATTTTAAGTAAAAAAATTTAATTTTATGTAAAAAAATTTAATTTTATTATTAATTTAAATAAATTTGTTAGTTGATTGTTGGTAACTTGTTTAAATCATGCCACAAAGTTTTATTTTCTTGTTCCATGATTCTGTCTTTTGTACATAACACAATCATTACTTTCTTACCTCTTTCTGGATCTGAAATATCAATAAGTTTAAAACCTTTATTAAATGCATATTTTTGAGCAGTAATAAAACCTCTTTCAACTCCAAGATCAATGTAAGGTTTAATATTTCTTTTTGTATAATCGTTGGTGGTTGGAATTGGAACACCATATTGCCATACATGCCAACTAACTAAAGTAGTAATGTTAGCACTAATATCTTTGTAAACATTTTCTTTGTCTTTTAGATCTAAAATTGCTGTATCAATACAATTCTTTAAATGCTCATAGTATACTTTAGCACCTTCTTCTATTTTTTCTTTTAGTTTTTTGTTCTCTTCTTCTGTTCTGATTTTGATTTTTTTTTCAACTATTTCCTCTTTAGCTTCTTTAACTTCATTAGTTTCTTTAACTTCATTAGCTTCTTTAACTTCATTAGCTTTATTGGCATCTTTATTTATAATAGCAGCTAAATAGTTTAAATTTTTAGATTTTTTTTTCTCATTTTTTTTAACTTGATTATCAATCTGTTCATAAGAATCAGAAATTGTTTGCTCATTAATTTCTTTTTTAACAGCTGAACTTTCAATTTGTTTAATTGTTTCATTAACTTTATCACTAATGATTTTAATCTTGTTTTGAATATCTAACAAGTGTTTTTTATAAGAGTTAATATCTAATTCATTAAATTCTTTTGGATAAAATTTCATTGGTATTTCCATTGGTATTGGTATTTTATGCAAATGTAGCATTTGCTGCATTTGCTGCATTTGCTGCATTTGCTGCATTAGCATTTGCATTTCCATTGACATTGGTATCAAAGGATATCCTGTAATGGGGTACATTCCTAGTTGCATTGTATTAGTTGTATTAGACTTACTATTATCCATTTTAATAATTCAAACTAAATAATATTATAATAGAATATATTATAATATTAATATTTCAATTTTTTTTTATAAAAATCCATAAATTATATTACACTAACTGTTGGTATTTGTAGTTTATTCGTACTAGCAGCATACTCAAATGCATTCAAGTAACTATAATATATCCATGCAATAATTAATAAATTGGTTATTAATGCAATCATAGCTCCTATCTTATCATGTTTTGCATAAAATAACATGGTAAGACCAAATGTCCATAATAAACCAATTCTTAGATAATCAGACAGAGCATCTGCAGCATTTTGTAGTGTTTCTTGATCTTTAGAAAAATTTCTTACACTAAATTTAGAACTCATTTCGACACTACCTATAGCAAATTGCATTGAAGCTAATAATATAGCTTCACCAAATAATACAAGAAAATTGTTATCCATAATTAATATAATAATATATTATATTTTTATTTTTTTATAAATCATTACTATAAATATTTTACCTCTTATATTAAATATATTATATGTTACTTGATGTATCATCTGTATCAGATGAACTATCCGATTTAGACGAATCAATGTTGTTATATTCATTATTTTGATTAAAATAATTGATATTATAATCAAAATCTCTAACATTATTATTTTCAAATTGGTCTAAATAAATATTAGGATTAATATTATTAGATAAATATACAGAAAAATTATTTAAACCATAATTAGTCCATTGTCCAGTATTTAAATTAATTGGAAAATTATGTGAATTAAAATAATCAATAATTCTTTCATTAAGATCAGTATCTTGATTTAAAAAATTATCATTTAAATTATAATTTATATTGTTATTTGTAGTATTTTGATTAGAATCATTATAAATTATTGTTCTACACTGTGGGCATGTAATATTTTCATCATATTTTACTTTTACTATATATTTTATCATACAACTAGAATGAAAATAATGACCACAATTAGTTCGCAGATTATCTTTGTTAATAACTAATTCTAAACATATAGGACATAATACATCTGGACCATAACTTAAATTATCCCAAATATCATTTGTTAAATTTACAAGTTCTTCTTTAGTTTTACCTTCATCTTCATCAATTTTATAATTAGAATCATTAGATTTTTTAAAATTTTCAATTATATTTAAAAGTTCTTCTTTTGTATAATTATTTATATTAGGTTTAACTTTTGAATAAAAAAAATCTTGATAATTCATTTATATGATATATTATATTAAATTTAATTTTTTATAGTAAAATAATAATTATTATCTACAAATTTTCTAAAATTTTATCCAAAAAATCTATATCATTTGGTCTATGATAAATAATGCATAATTTTTTACGTAATTTATTTTTTGTAGATTTTACATTTTTTTGAGATAAACTAATATTTGAAAATTTTGTTTGTTCAAATTCTAAAATAGACTTTAATTTTTCAGTATCATTTTTTTTTAGCTTTTTAATATTATTTATTGATTTTGAATCTAAATTTAATTCTTGAAGTGTTTCATATAACATGTTGTTGATTCTAACTTCTTTTTCATAAACTTCTTTATGATAAGTTTTTTTGATACTCTCTAATACTGACTTTTCTATTTTACACATAATATTTTTATATTCTAAATCCATTTTAATATATTGATATTTTTAAAATAATAAATAAATTCAATTTTTTGTTTAATAACTAGATATATTATTTTTATATAACCAATTATTAAAAAATTCTCTTTTAACTACAATATAAATAGGAACAAGTTCTTCTTTATACACTAATTTATTTTCGATTAAACCAGTTATATGCATAATAGTTTGAATTTCATTAAATCCAACCTTTTCAAATGCCTTAAATACAATATTTCCTCTAATTTGTTCAATTGATGGATAATAATTATATTTTTTACCTGGAGGAAAATTTATGTTATTTAATATTGCATTTACTGGTGTATTATATGTAACTTTGTTTCTTAAAATTGGTTGTTGGTAAACATATTGGGGATAAGGTCCATCCAAAACAATGTTATCAAATGACATTTTTAGTTAATAAATCCTTTTTTTTTATAATATATTTATTAAACAATAAAATTATCAAATTTTTTCAAGTTAAATATATAGACTTAATTTAATATATGTAGATGACATTAAAAATAAATATTAATATACGATCATTACCTAATGAAATAGAAAAATTTATAATAAAAAAATTTAATAAAAATATACTAAAATTATATGCAAAAATACAAGACGATGAATTAAATATGATAAAGTCTATGACAAAAAATAGATTTTCAAATGAATCTTTTTTAATTTCTGATGAATTAATAAAATCAATAAGATCTTCATTTGTTAGAAATCATATGATTAAAAAACATTTTAATCTAAAAAATAATATTCATAAAATAATAAAAAATTATAAGGAAGGAATTGATATTTTAAAATTAACATCAAAATATGATATATCACCATTAAATATATTAAGAGAGATATTTTATAAAAAATATGGAATGAAATTATCAAAATTAATTTTAAAACCTGATTTACTTGATGCATATGATTATTCACAATTGAAGATAGCAATAGACAATGATGAATATGCTTTAATTGATAATTCAAAAATTTTAAAAGAATCTATAAATTTTGAAAAAAAAATAGAAGAATTTTTAAAAGATAATTCTATAAAATATGTAACTCAAGAAGAATTAGCTAAAGAACAATTAAAAAAATATGGGAGAATAATAAATACACCTGATTTTTTAATTAAATCAGATTTTTTTATCAATAATAGAAAAATAAATTGGATAGATGCAAAAAATTTTTATGGTACAAAAATACCATTTATTAAAGATAAAATTAAAAAACAAACTCTTAAATATCTAAATAAATGGGGTACTGGTTGTATAATATTTAATTATGGATTTAATGAAAATTTAAAATTTACAAATATATTATTTCTTGATTATTTTAGTTTAATAAATAAAAAATAAATTTTATTATACAAATTTTAATTCTTTTTTGGAATAATGTATATATGTAAACAATATATCTAAAAGAAAACCACTGATACTAAACAGTAATAATACATATTCTATGTACGTTTTATTTACAATATTATAAAAATATATTGATGACAATAAAAAAAATGGGATTGCTAATACATCACCAATTTTATCCAAGTTTGAAATATTCATAATATCTATATTATAAAAGTATAAAATTATTTTTTTATACTTTTTTTTGAAGATTTCTTTGTACTTTTTTTAGAAGATCTTACAATAAATTCTGTTTGAGATTTTATCCATTTAGCATCTTCTCTAAGAATTTTATATAATGATTTATCTTTATTTTTATTTAAAGTTGCAATAGCAATAATTCTTCTATATATGCTTAATGGTTTATTAGCTGTTATAGCTTTTCTAAGAGCAGAATGTCTTTCAGTTTTAGTCATTGTTTTAATATTATTATATCCATATTTACCAAGAACATCCTTATCAATAATGGTAATTAACTTTTTACCTTTTTCTGATTTACCTGTTACTGATTTAATACATGATGGAGCAGTCCAATTTGATTTGACAGAAGTTTTTTTACCTGTTTTGCTATGAGACTTGTACGATTTTCTTTTATAACCTTCTCTCATAATATACCCCTTTGAACATTTCTTTGATGCTTGTTTTGGAAATTTTTCTCTTGCTAATTTATGCATTAAATCTTTTTGTTTTAAATATTTTGCTAATTTGATTGATGTTTTTTCACCACTATTAGATTGAGCAGTTATACATCCGGATGGTACATTTTTACCTGTTTTTGTTTTATAACTAACTCTTATAATTTGACCAGGAGGACATCCAGAACCTTTCATTTTTTTTGATGAATTACTTTTAGATGATTTTTTAGATTTTTTACCTCCACGTTGAACAAAATTAGAATAATCCATTATTATAATTATGAAATATAAAAAAACGCATAAAAAATTTTATATTTTTATATTTTATTAAATAAATATTTATGTACAAAAATTACATTGTGATAACTTTTTGAATATATTCTAATTTTCTTCGAAATAAGTTATTTTCAAATTGATTAGATATAATTTCTAATTGTTTTCTGTATTCTTCAAGATATTCTTCTTCTTTTTTTTTTATTTTACAAATTTTACAAATACTGATTAACAAGGCTAATGAAATATCACCTAGCATTTCTACTTTTTCTTCTTCAGTTATATTATCTAAAATCTCTCTTACAAAATTTTCAAATCTTTCAACATGAATTCTTATTTTGGGAAAGTCATTAACTTGTCCAAAATCATATAAACGTTGTCCATTCGAATCACGTCTTTCATTATCTTCTCAAATATTTAAATGTGTAATTGGTACAGATTTACCATCTTTATTAGATCTAACCATATCAATAACTCTTTCAGCTAAATTAATCCAACGTTCTTTTAAATTTGATAAATTTTTTTCTTCAATTATCAGCTCATCAAAAGATTTCTCTAAAGAATTGCTTGATAGATTTGATCCATTATTTAACAATGCACTAATTCCTAAATAATCACGTTGATTAACTTCTTTAACTGAAGCAATTATTGCTTGTCGAAGATTTGCTAGCTCAATATCATTAAAATTATCTGTATTGAAATAATTTGTAAACTTTGAGAGAACAGCAGGATCAATCCAAATATTGGCTTTATCTGATTTACCATAACGACCTGCACGAGCACATAATTGCAATAAAGTTTGATATGAATGTTTAAGCATAACATCGGTGATAATAATATTTTCAATAGGATAATTCATACCATATGAAATATCAGGATCTGTAATGATATAAACAAGTTTTCCTTCACGCATACAATCAATAACTAAATCAGTGTATTCTTGTGGTAATGATAGATCATAAACTGCAATACCAACACATAACATAGCTTTATAAATATCTGGTATTTTAATATTAGCCCATTTTTGAGTATCAAGTTGATTAATTGAAAAACCATTTTCTCTTGGTGAACGTTTTGGATCAATCTTATATTTCCAAACAAGTGAAGGATAAGGATTTTCTTTTTCCCATTGATTCATAATTTCAGAAGGAGTTTCTTTATTATCATCAACTTTCTTACTTTTTTTAGAAGATTTTTCAGCTGAAATAAGTATTTTTTCTTTAGTTTCTAACCAATTTTTTACAAGTTTATCGTTTTTTTCTAAGAATTCTGTGAACGAACCAATATCTTCACAAATTTTTTGATAAAAAGAACTAAAATTATTTAAAAAGAATTCTTTAGGATCAGAAACAACTACTAAAGTTTGTGACTTTAAATTTTTACTTGTATTAATCAAGTCATTAATATTCATAGGCATTTTATTATATGTTTCAGAACAAAATGAGCAGATAATATCTTCAGATACACCAGACGCTTCATATAATAACTCTAAATATTTAACAGCTAAATTTTGAATAGCTTGTTGATTTAAATTTTCAGTTTTATTCATATAATAACCAAATTCGAATTCAATAGGTATCTGAATTAATTTCTCAAGTTTAAGTTTACGATACATATGCTCTAAAGTAATACAGGTGAACATTTTTTGAAATAACTTTCCATCTCTAAGGATTTCAATAAGTTTAAATAATTGTTCACGTGATGTTATTCCATTATAAGGAGTATAAACTTGACCATCCATTGTCGAAATTTCACAACCAATTCGAATATCACCAGGTTTAATTGTTTTAATTTTAGCTTGAGGATAAAATCTTTTATAAAGTTCTGAGATTTCTGGAAGATTCTTATCATTAGGAAGAGTTGCAGATGAAAATACTAACCATTTTGGTGGTGCAGTCATAATATCCTTAATCATTTCAATAATTTCAGAATTTGTCTGATCAAGACCAACTGTTGGTTCATCCCAAATTACACAATAGTTTTTAAGAGCTTCAATTTTCATTTCATCAAATAATTCTTTTTGTTCATTAGAAAGATCTTCAATTGTAATTTCTTTATCATTCAAAGCTTTAATAATTCTTTTTGATTCATAATTAAATTTTAGTAACTTAATCGTGCATAGAATATCAGTAATATAAACAACTGGTGGAGTTTCAATAATACGTTTATTATTTCCACGTCCAAATTTTTGTTTACAATTCCAATTATTTTCAAATTCAAGTTTTGTTTTTCCATCTTGAATTGTTTTTGAATAGATATTTCCACGAGGAATTTTTGCTTCATGTAAACTGTTAGTTGCTGCTTCCATAACTGGAATTAATTCTTTTCTACATGTATAGATAACAATTTCTGAACGATGTTTTCTATCTTGAGAAATAATATTATCTGATTTTTTTGAAAAATATTTAGCAATAGAAACAATTGAAGTTGTTTTTCCTTCACCCATAGCAGAAGCTAAAAATATAAGTATACCTTTATCATACACTATATTATTCATAAGTTCAATTTGAGAATTATAAGGTTTCATAGCAGTACCTGGAAGAATATTATCATAACATGTATCTAAGAATAAACGTGGATAATTAATACTAGTATCGATAACAATAATTTTTGCAAAATTTTCAATTATCTTAACTTTTTCTTCTTTTTGATTAACTGATTTTTTTAATGCAATTTTATACTTAAAATTTTCATAAACAGTTTCTAAATCAGAAATAAGTTGTTGATTAACACCCTCAAATTTAGTTATATCACGAACTTCAATTTCTTTAATTCTAGTTATAAACTTTGCAATACCAAAAAATAAATTATATATAATAAATTTATCAATTTCATTTGCATTATTAGAAACTTGATTAAGTATAAACATAATTTCAATAACTTTCCATTCAATTGTTGAAGTACTAGTTATAGGACCAGGAGATTTAGAAATAAATTCATCAGTTATACGTTTATTATTAGGATCTATTTTTAATTTATCTTTAGAACTTACAAGAAGACCTACTTTTTTAATAAAACTTTTACAATGATCATTATGATTATCTTGAGTATTATTTTTAATAATTTCTTCTTTTTTTGACATTTTCTTTACTTCTTTTTTATTTTTTTTTTTATCTTTTTTATCTTCAGTAACAAGAATTGGCAAATCAAAAATATTCTCCCATTTTGGATCATGTCTAAGATCAAGATATTTTTTAATATCAGAATTGATTATAATACTTTGTGTTGATTTAACTACATCATTATCATCTTCATTTTCACTATCTACATCTTTACCAGTTGCATAAAACGATCCTAATTCAGTAAGCATATTTATTACTTTTCTTTCATTTAGATCTTTAACACCCACTTCTGTTCTTTCCCAAATTTTACCATCATTTTTTTTTGACCAATTAGTATTCATTTTTATTAATATTTAAATAATAATAAAATACTATTAAATGTAATTTGATGAGTATTACCGAAGTAATTCTCCCTAATATTATATTAATATAGACCCTAAGATACTATATTTTTCAATTTTTTTTATATATTTCTTATTATGTATTAAATCAAAAATATTTATAAATAATTATAAATATTTATTATGAAATATAAAAAGTGATGCTTTAATCAATTTCTTGAACAGATGGATCTTCATTATTTTCTTGATTCATTGTTTCCATATTACCTAGATTGCCCATATTACCTAGATTGCCCATATTACCTAGATTGCCCATTTGTGCAGCCATTTTTTCTAAATGATCACGCTGTTCAGGAGTCATATTCTTCATGAATTCTTCCATTTTTGCTGGATCCATTCCTCCCATACCAGGCATTCCTCCCATACCACTCATATCAGGCATACCTCCCATACCAGGCATACCACTCATATCAGGCATACCGCCCATATTAGGCATGTCGCCAGTTTCTTTATAAACACGCTGCATAATAGGATGGAATACTCCTTCAAATTCTTTAGTTTTTGCTTCTAATTCTTCAGCTGAAGCATTTAAATTAGAATCCATCCATTCTTGAACTTCTTTAATTTTATTTTCAACTAATTCACGTTCTTCTGAAGTAAACTTATCCTTAAATTTTTCTTCATTTAATGAATTTTTAGAACTATAAATTAATCCTTCTAATCCATTTTTAGCTTCAACTTTCTTTTGATTTTGTTCATCTTCTTCCTTAAATTGTTCAGCTTCCTTAACCATACGTTCAATCTCCTCAGGTGTTAATCGTCCACGTTCATTGGTAATAGTAATCTTTTGTGTTTTACTTGAGGATTTCTCTAAAGCACTTACATTAAGAATACCATTTGCATCCAAATCATAAGTAATTTCAATTTGAGGAACTCCACGTGGCATTGGAGGAATACCAGTTAAATCAAATTTACCTAATTGGTTACAATCACGCGTAAACTTTCTTTCACCCTCAAATACTTGAATAGTACAAGCAGGCTGATTGTCAGAATATGTTGAAAAAGTTTGAGTCTTTTTACATGGAATAGCTGTATTTCTTGGAATAAGTACTGTCATTACTCCACCAGCTGTTTCAATTCCTAATGATAATGGAGCAACATCAATTAAGAGCAATTGATCTGTCTTAGAATCTCCATGTCCATGAAGAATGGCTGCTTGAACTGCTGCACCATATGCTACGGCTTCATCAGGATTGATTGACTTGCAAAGTTCTTTTCCATTAAAGAAATCACTTAATAATTGTTGAATCTTAGGAACACGTGTTGAACCACCAACAAGTACAACTTCATGAACTTCAGACTTTGATTTCTTAGAATCACGAAGAACTTGTTCGACAGGTTCCATAGTTTTGCGAAAGATATCGCCACAAAGTTCTTCAAATTTAGCTCTTGTTACAGCGATATTAAAATCTTGACCATCAGCTAGTGCATCTACTTCAATTGCTGCTGTTGTTGCAGTAGAAAGAGTACGTTTTACACGTTCACATGCTGTCTTTAATCTGCGCATAGCACGAGCATTATCAGTAATATCAATTTTTGTTTTCTTCTTAAATTCTTGCATACAGAATTCAAGTAAACGATTATCAAAATCCTCTCCCGAGGTTTGTTATCGATAGGCTCTTTATCCTATCTTCTATGAGTTTCCCCATAGTCCAGACTATATCTTAAACATGTATCTTATTTGATACATGTTTGAATCCATTCGTGGGTATTTTACCATGGAATCAATTTGATTCTTTAGGTTACTTTACCTAGTCGTTGAACCTTCATCTCCTTTCGAAAGATGCTTGGTTGCGGATTATCCAATTTTTAACCTTTTTACTATACCCAAGTGATTAGCTTGGCCATTTATAAATCACTTTATAAACTTAGTAGTTAAAACTCCATGTTAATTATTAACATGTTTTAAAGATTCGGCTAAATATTTTTCAACAATTAATGAATGTTCATTTATTAAATTAATGTCAACTTTATCAGATTTTTCTAAATTATCTCTTTTCCAACATGGTCTTAAATTTTTCCAAGACATACAATCTTTAATTTGTTCTTCATTACTTAAATCATAAGATGAACATGGTTTGACATGGTCAATATGCCATTCAGTTCCATAATTATCAATAGTCATTCCCAGTGAAAATTGATATTTAATCCAAGATATATATGATTCAGGAGAACAACCTAAATATTTAGATAATAGTTTTGATTGTTTAGTTTTTCCTTTAAAAATTATATTTAATCTTGAATAAAAAGATTGTTTAATTCTATTTTCAGGTTTTTTTTTAATATCAGTAATTTTATCCTTATTATTTTTTCTGTACAATTTGTGTTTATTTGATATACACATTTTGCACTCACTTTTATATGCTTTTCTGGAATTGTCAAAATGAAAATTTTCTAATTTTTTTTCTAATTTACAATTATTACAAGTTTTATTATTATTTGGATATTCTTTTTTCGAAATATATAATGTCTTTCTTGTATGAGTTGAAGCATATTCTTTTTTTTTAAGGATATATTTAGGATTTTTAGTATATTTGTTGGAAAAACAGTTTTTACATATTGTATATGTTTTATTTTTTCTTTTGTCCAAATAAAAGTTATTTGGACTTAATTGTTGTTGACATTCTTTACATTCAATTAATTCTATATTCATTATTATATAATAATATTGCCAAATCTTTAAATCAGGAACTCCCCGCAGTTAAGATTCTTTTTTAATTGCAGCAGATTAGTTTACCACAATGACCGTTTCCACCGGTCGCTTTTACTTCAAAAATTCCATCATCGAGCGTTAGTAAACTTACGTCGAAGGTTCCACCTCCCAAATCATAGATCAAGATATTCTTCTCTTTATTAACTTTATCTAAACCATAAGCAATAGCTGCAGCAGTAGGTTCATTAATAATTCTAAGAACATTTAATCCAGCAATAACACCTGCATCTTTAGTACTTTGACGTTGAGCATCATTAAAATATGCAGGTACTGTAATTACAGCATCAGTAACAGTTTCTCCAAGATATGATTCTGCTGTTTCTTTCATCTTACTTAGAATCATTGCAGACATTTCTTCAGCTGTAAATGTTTTAGTTTCATCTTTGTGTTCAACTTGTATACCACAATTTCCTGAATTGTGGGGTACAACTTTGAAAGGAAAAGTTTTTAATTCATCCTGAACTACAGGATCATTAAATTTACGACCAATTAAACGTTTTGCATCAAATATTGTATTAGTTGGATTAGATGATGCTTGACTCTTTGCTGCATCACCAATCAAACGTTCACCATCTGATGTAAAAGATACCCATGATGGAGTTGTTCTGTTGCCTTGATCATTTGCAATAATTTCAACTTGTCCATCACGGTATATACCAACACATGAAAAAGTTGTACCAAGATCAATTCCAATCGCGTATTTTCCTTTTGAACTCATGATAATATCTATAATTATTTTTTTTTTAAATTGTTTTTATTATAATTAAATTTAATTATAATAAAAAATTAAATATTAAATATTAAATATTTGACTTGAACAAATCTATATATTCAAATAATATTTTTTCATCAGGTTCTCTTTGAGAATTACCTGCTGCAACAAAATCAGGTCTAACTAAATCTATCAGTAAAACATATCTATCTGAATTTGAATTATTCCATGCAAAATGTAATTTACTATCATCAAATGTAATCCATTTTTTTTCTTGATGAATTTGTATTTCATCATCAACTAGAATACCACAGCTTTCAGGAACAATTAGTCCTAAATGTGATCTTAATATAAAGTTAGATGAAGGATTATATCCATAATGTTGAGGGATTCTTGTTTTAGCAGATAATTTTATAAAAATAACTACTTGAATATCATCAATTTGTTTTACTAAATTGCAAATTATTGGAAACTTTTTATGATAAATAGACCAATTGCCAAAACCATAAATAGGAATTAATGAGCGTTTATTCTCTTCTTTATCTAAAGATTTATTTTCCCAACCAAGAAATCCAGTATGCATTAAATCTAAATTTAATAATAATTCTAATTTTATTTCATCAAAATTATCTTCAAATATTTTTAGTTTTGGATATATCTCATATGTTGAATAAAAATTATTATTTAATAATTGCTTTCCTGTATTTTTATAATAAAATTCATTAAAATTTTCTATTAATTTATATCCAAAATATTCAAAATCTAATTTAAATAATTTATTTATTTTATCTAAAATTTTTTGATTTTTAATATATTTAATAATTTTATCATGTTCAAAATTATTCTTTTTTTCTATATCAAAGTTTTCATTACAACCAATTTTTTTTAAAATATTTTTAAAATCTTCATATAAATTTTCAAATTTACCAACATATTTTGCTTTAATATTATTAAATTCATCTATAATGTTATAATATTGTGGCATAAATACATGAATATATTCAAAATCAGATACTTCTTCATCCATTTCAATATATTTATCAAATGGTATATCTAAATTATGCTTTTTTGTTAAATAATTCCAAGCTGATACAACACGATCATACGGATTTCTTACAAAACAAAATATTGAATATTCTAACCATTTATTTTTATCCATTCCTGTTAATCTATTAATATAATTACTTGTTTTTGCATATGAATATATTCCAAAATCTTTACTTCCAGTTAAATTGTATCTATTATTATTTATATTTTTTTTACAAATTAATTCATGATCAGGTCTTTTAATTATATAAAATTTAAAATTATGATATTTCTCTAAATTATCTCTAATGAAAGTTCCTGCAGTTTTTGGTATATGAATAAAAATACATTTTAAATCATGATTTATTGAACACATTTTATATATCTTTATCATAAATAAAATTTTCTAAATTATCATATTTTTTATAACCAAACATTTCAAAATCTTTAGAAAATGTTTCATTTACAAAATCTAAAATTTTATAAGTATAATATGTTTTATAATAATTATTGTTTTTTGATTTATTAATTGAAATAACTTTATGTGTTTTCTCAAAAAAATTATTTGATAAAAATCTTTCTAATTCTTCTTCCATATTTTCAAATTTATATATTTCATCAATTGAATATATATTATTATGATCTATTAACTGTTCATATTGACTTAAAAAAATATGATTATATGCTAGATCACTTAAATCATCTCTATTATCTATGAAATATTCTAAATCCATAAATCTACCATAAGTATCATTATCTAACAGATTTTCTGATAAATTTGGTTTATCCATAATATAATTCCATCCAGATATAAATCGTGTATAAGGATTTCTCACAAAAGTAAATTTTTTATATTCATCAAGTTTTTCTCTTGATAATGTCATTTGTTTAATTATTTCATCAGAACCAAAATAATAATTTACAATACCAAATAATCTATTTGAATATGGTGTTAAATTAAGATAATCTTTATATTCTAAAAATTTTTTTTTATTATATTCATTAAAAATATGAAAATCATTTCTTACAACCCAATTATATCTTATAAAATCATAATTTGATTCTAAAATCATTTCTAAATAACTTCCACCTGTTTTTGGTACATGAAAATAAATTATTTTTTTATCAAAATTTATACTAGCCATTATATAATTATATATAATATAAATATATTTAATTTTTCATACCTATTATAAATTATTTTATAAATCTAATTTATATATATATGGGTAATGGTAATCCTTGCGGTACTTGTTCAGCAGGTTTTATACAATTTTGTGAAGATACATTTGGTACTTCTTGTTGTTCAGCATGTGCAACAGAACTTGCAATTCTTCCTTTCCTAGAAGAATATTTAGATGGATCAGAGTTATCTTTTTATAAAAAAAATATTCGTACTGGTAAAATTATGAAAATTCCTACTGATATTGATTATCGAATAGATCGAGGTGTTTTAAATATTAATGAATCTAGAAATTCTGCTTCACTTTTAAGATTATTATCTGATCCATCAATTGCAATTGTTTGTGAAAATGGCAAAAATTATTGTACTGGGGTAAATTTTACAAATAAATTAATTAGATTAAATTATTTTAAAGAATTATCTACAAAAGTTGATCATATTTCATCATTAATATCAACTTATTCAGTTATTAATGATGAAAAAAACTTAAATATTATTACTAATCTTCTTGATCAAAAATTAAAGGTTAAAAAAAATGAATATAATTATATTATTCGTGATTATTTTATTGATGCATATGAACTTAAAAATAAAAATGCATTAAAAATTGTGAAAATAAGTACTCAAATTTCGTTTTTATGGGGAATTATTAATAATTTGGCAATTCAATATGGTGTTAAAAGAAATATAGAATTTACACTTACTTTTTTTGATGCTATATTTAATAATTTAAATGGTACATCTCCAATTTTAGCTGAAGGATTAAATGAATATTTTAATAAATATCAATTTGAATTTGTTCCACATTCTTATAATGAATATTTATTATTTTGGAATAATATCTATGATAACGATCCTAGAGTTATATATCAATTAATTTACTCTCAATCAACTTCAGTATTTAGTATTGAAACTATGACTCTTGAACAAATATTTAAATATTTTAATAATGAATTAGTAGAAATTAATTTTAGAGATTGTATTTGCCATAAAATAAATGTTGAACAAGAATATTCAACACCATTTCCCCCTCTTCCACCTCCAGTTCCAACTGAAGATGTTGATGGATATAATGGAGCTGGACCTGTTAATGAAACAGTTATAATGCCAGTACCACAAAATATGGATAAACCTCATAAAATTAAATCTTGTTCAAGTTGTTCATGTGATAATAAAAATGAAATAAAATATAATGAACATGATAAGTTATTAGAAGAATTAAGAAATATTGATGATAATTAATTACATAATTCTTTAATACAATAACTATCTCTTCCTGCAACTTTTATTTTATAAACAGTTTCTCCATTATCTGTTTTTTCTCTTGAATAAATTTTAAATAAATATGGTACTTCTAATTTTGATGGTTCATTTATTTTTTTTAATGGTTCTAAATATTTTTCAGCTTTAGAATCTCTTAACATTTCTATTAAATTAGAATATGCAATAAAAAGAATACTATGATAAAGTTTAGATATTTGTTTATCTGTTAAATCTGATGTTTTTATTTTAACTCTTAATTTTGTCATATACATTGCATCATTTTTTATGTAATTACCAATTCCACAAAATATACTTTGATTTAATAATAATGCTGCTAAAATCATATTCTTACTTTGAATAGTTTCTTTAAATTTTTTTTCAGTAAATTCTTCTGTAAATATATCAATACCTAATTCATCTATTATATTATTATGTTCTTTTAAATTATATATTTTTACTTTACTAAATCTACGTCTATCTTCCATATACATAGATATATCTTTACCTTTTTTATTTATTTTAAATTCAAATTTAATATTTTTTTCTGGTTTGTCAAATTTTAACCAACCTGTTATTCCATAATGTATATGAATATAATATTCCTGTGTTTTTCCAGTTACTCTAAACCATAATAATTTTCCTTTACAATTAACTGATAAAATTTTACCTTCATAATCTTTCGGTAAAATAGCAGGTTTATTAGTAAATGACATTATATCATAGATTATAGAATCATTTAATTTTTTTTTTAATAAAGTTGCAAAATATAATAATTCAGGTCCCTCTGGCATTTGTGTTATATTATTAAGTAATGTTTATATTTTTATCTTTTATAAATATATAAAATGTCAAAAAATTATGAATTTAATGATGAAATATTTAGAGCTACAAGTGATTATAATAAAAGTTTTTCTAAATATTTAGATAATTTTATTAAATATATAAAAAATAAAAATAAAAATTTATTATGGAGTTTGCCAATTATTAAAGGTATTAAATCAAATATTAATATAATATTATTATTTTTAACAATAATTTCATTATATTATTCTAATTATTTTATTAACTTACTTCAATATTTTATATTATTTGATTCAATAATTTTATCCATTCTAGTATTACAATCTTCTAAAAATTTTTTAAATTCTAGAAGACTTGCTAAAAATGTTATTTCTATGTTTATATTATCAATTAATGTTATTGGTTCATTATTTTCTATTTTAACAGTTATTCTTATATATTTTGGTTTTAATAAATTTATATCAAAAACTATTTTTAAATTTGTAGAAATATTTATTAATTTTATTAAAAGTACTGTACCTATAATTTCTGATTTATATCCTACTATTAAAATGATCGATCATAATAAACCTATTGAATCAACCGAATTAGATACATCAGATAATGTTTCTGAATCTGAAATACCTGATTCAAAAAAATTTAAAAATAATAAAGAATATAAATTTTATAAAAAACTTATAGATGATATAAAAACTGATAAATAATTAACTTAGATTTAATAATTCTTTTTCAAGATCATCTAAAATTTCTTTTTTACTACTTTTTGTTTTAGTTTTCTTTTTTTTCTTTAATTTTTCTTCTTCTGGTTTAATTTTGTCATTTGACTCAGTTATTTCTATATTATTTTTCATATTTAAATTTCTTTTATAAAAATCTAATTCTTTTTTTATTTCTTCAATTTGTTTATCTTTTTCTTTTAATTGCATTTGCATATTTTCCCAAATAGAACTTGAAGATTTAGATTTTAATTTATTTGTTAAATCTTTATTTTTTAATTCATACTCCTTTAATTTATCTATTAATAATATATTTTCAGTTTCTAAATATTCTATATTATCTTCTAGTCCTTTCACTTCATAAAATATTATTTTTAACTCATCTTCTAATACTTTTCTTACACGAAGAATTATCTCAGGAATCATAGCATCATTTATTTCATTTTCATCCATTTCTTTATATTATAATATTAATATTTAATTAAATTATTTTATTTTTATAATAAAAAATTAAAATAATATATATAGTATTAAAATAAAAAGTAATTTATATAAAGAATTTATTGAAAAATATAAATTGTAAATAGAAATTATTAAATTTAATATATTATTATTTTTTAGATATTCTAAGTAAATTACTTTAAGTGGTTCGAAATAAAAATAAAAAGATAATACAATTATAATTAAGATTAAAATATTTTTATTAAAAAAATTTTTCTTTTTATATTTTTTTTTTATTTTTGTTTTTGATGATAAGTCTGTAAATATTTGTTCAAGTTTTTTTCCCATTTACAAATATACTATTCTATATATTTATTTTTGAAAATATTAGATTGAAAAATAATACATTTGATATTATAGATATTTTACTATTCCAGTATAAAAATAATATATAATCATATATTAATATTATAAAAATGACTGAATGTATTGATACTATTGGATTTATATTTCAAAAATCAAGGGTACAGATTAAATGTTATAAAACAGATTGTTATCGTTATAAATTATCTGTATTTAAATTATCTAAATCAGATTTTATTTCATCAACATTAGATATTTCTACAAATATTAATGATGCATGGTTAAGTTTAAAAAATAACATAATAAATTTAATTAATTCTGATTTTATTATTTCAGTTACAAAATGTAATAAATTACATTCTTTTGGTGCTAAACTTGTAAAAGTTAAAAAATTTTCTTGTTGTGATGATATTTCATTATACTTTAATTTTAATATAGTACCATCAGTTTCAACAACCTGTAATTATACAAATAGTATATGTATACCTTTAACATCTGATTCAAATATTCCTACCGTATCTTGTTATCCAGAAAATTATTGGCCTGATCCAGAATCTAATATATATAATTCACCGTGTGCTAATATCGCTGGTAACTTTTTTTATAATTTAGAAAATGGTACATATTATGATGTAAAATTTTATTATTCAAATACATTTTGTAATACACCATGTTTTAAGTCCGTACTTTGTTAAATTTTTTTATTAAATATAATTAAACTTTTTTATTATATAAGTTTAATTAAAAATTTATCTTTATGAAAATAGAATTATTTGAATATCAATTAAGATGTGTTAATTATATAAAAAATCACTATGGATTGATTTTATACCATTCTATGGGTTCTGGTAAAACTATTACTAGTTTAGCAATGGTTTATCAATTTGATCATGATATAATTATAATAAGTACAAAAGCATCTCGAAAAAATTTTAAAGATGATATAAAAAAATTAGGTTTAGATGAAAAAAGAATTAAAATTATTACTTATCAAACAGCAATTTCTTTAATCATTAACGATAATTTATCATTTCAATCAAACTCAGTAATTGTAGACGAAGCACATCATTTGCGTTCTGGAACTAAATTACAAAATATTTTAATATCAGAATTAAAAAATGCAAAAAAAATAGTTTTACTTACTGGGACTATTTTTTATAATAATCTAACTGATTTAAGTATGTTAGTTAATATTATTAAAAAAGATGAAGTTCTTCCTGAAACTAATAAGGAATTTAAGTTTTTCTATTACGATGAAATTTATGAATTACCAACTAATGTTGATACATTAAAAAATAGAATTAAAGGAACAATTAGTTATTATAAAAAACCAATAGATAAATTACATTATCCAACTTTTACAACTGAATATATTAAAGTAGATATGTCTAATGCTCAAATTTCTGAATATAGACATTTTTTAAAAAAAATTCTTTCCTTAGATAATATTCAACATATAGATTATACAATATTAGATAAAAGAAAAGTTAATAATTTTTTAACTGTTACAAGACAATTATCAAATACTATAGATAGATCACCTAATTCACCTAAAATACTTGAATTATATAAATTTATAAAATCACATCCTAAACCATGTGTTGTTTATTCAAATTTTGTTGATAATGGTGTATTACCTTTGACTGTACATCTCACTAAAGACAAAATATCTTATGCTATTTATTATGGCGAACAGACTGAAGAAAAGAGAAATAAAATTATTAATCTTTACAATGACTTAAAAATTGATGTGTTACTAATTACAACAGCTGGTTCTGAAAGTTTAGATCTTAAAAATACTAGATTTATTCATATAATGGAACCACATTGGAATGAAAGTAAAATTAATCAAATTATTGGTCGTGCAATAAGATATGATTCACATATATTATTACCTATAAAAAATAGAAATGTTAGCATTATTAGATGGATTAGTGTTTTTGGTTATAAAATACCATATGAAACTGCTGATGAATATTTAATAAAAATTTCTTTATCAAAAGATAAAATGTTCTTACAATTTGATCAAATTATCAAAGATGTTAGTACATAAGATTTTTTAAAGCGTTTTTTAATTCATCTGGCATAAGACGTTTTTTAATTCTTCTGGCATAAGACTTTTACTAATAAAACCTATAATTAACATAATAATTATAATCATTACCCATTCTTGTAGTGTTGGAATATTAATTTGATATTTACCTCCATGACTTCTTCCAATACTATAAACAATTATTACTTTAATAATTGCTATAATTAAAAGTATAATCATAAAATTAGACGTAGTACTTTCGTTGTTTCCTGGCATTATATATATAAATTATATTTATAAAAAAAAAAATTTATCTATATATAAATTGATGATATGAAATTTTCACCACGTTTTATAATTTCAGGATTTTCTAAAAATATTTTTAAACCATTTATAATATCTTGTTCATTTAATACTTTCTTAAGTTTAAATTTTTCTTTAAATAAATTTTTACTATGAGCTATTTTACATTTTGAAAATAGAACTTCCATATCACCACCATTAAATTTAAAATATTTTCGGTTAAACTTTATAATAGAAATTAAATTTTTACAATCTATATCCCATTCATGTTCTTTAATTTTTTTTATAAAAATTTTTGCTAATTCTTCATTAGTATATGATTCTATACTAAATCTTATGGGAAATCTTCTTTCTAATCCACTATTGTAACTAAAAAATGATTTTACTAAATCATCCTTATATCCAGCAATTATACATACAAATTCAGATTTATTTTCAGTTAACCATTGATTAATTATATCAATACATTCTTTAGAAAATGAATCTCTTCCATCTTTTCCTTCAGAATTACCTAATGAATAAGCTTCATCTATAAATAATACTCCTCCTCTACATTCTTCTAAAACTTTTTCTGTTTTAATTGCTGTTTGTCCTAAATAACCTGCTATCAAGTCAGATCTTTTTACTTTTTTAAATATATCCTTTTTAAGTATACCCATTTTTAAATATATTTTTCCAAGTTTTTCTGCTAATTCTGTTTTTCCTGTACCTGGATCTCCCTCTATTACTGTATGTAATAAATCGTAATTTTTATTATCCAATTTTAAAGAATAATATAATATTATATCAACTATTTGATTTTTTACATTCGATAATCCGACAAGTTTATTTAATGACTCTAATTCTTCAACCATACTTGATAACTGTTCTAAATCAATTTGATATTCATAATCTTTCGAATATTTTGTTCCATAATCTTTTGAAATCTGTATTAAATCATCTAAATTTTTTATTTCTAAATTTAACCATTTGAATTCTTTAATCTGTTTAGTTATTGGCTGTTTTAAACTAATTTCATTAATGTTTAAACTATTATTAATTTTATTTATATCCTCAAGATACCCTTTTAATACTTGATTTATATTATTTATATTTTCTTTATAATTTTTATATTGGTATAATTGATTATTATTATTTTTTAATTGATGTGTTTGATTATTATTTAAATTATTATAATTTTGATAAGATTGATTGTTCTGATAATTATGTGGATAATTTGTTATCATTGAATATGGATATACATTTGGATAATAGTTATAATATGGTATTGACGAATTATAATTAATTTTTGTATTTTTTTGATTATTACTTTGTATATTTGTTTGTGTAGATTGATTTACTTTTTGTTCATAATAATTATAATATGGTTTAAAAAAATTATTATAATAATCATATTCTTGTGTTTGATCAACTTGATTATTATAGTTATTTTCAGTTATCATTTCATCATTCTTTTTAAAATTATTATAATTATAATGCTTTTTTTTATAATATTTTTTTTTTCCATGATTTTTATTATTTGTATTTAAATTATTATCGTTAGGTACTAAATTTTTTGAATCTATATCATTATTTGATTTTTTAAAGTTTTTATTTTGATTAGTCTTGGAATTAATATTAGACATTTCTATATATGAAATATAAATAAATAATTTTATATTAAAAATATTTATTTTATGAAAATAATTCTGTAAAAAATCCTTGTAAATAAACAAATAATATCATTATAAATATAATTTTAATCCAATCATTTGAATTTGGATTTTTTAACCTAAATTCATTATTACTTGAATTTATACCAATATTATAATGTAAATAATTTTCAACCAAATTTAAAATTATAAAAACTAACATTGAAACTAATAATATATTGATGTTTTTGAAGTTTAATCATATATTTTAATATAATAAAAACATATTTTATTTTAGATTATTTGAAATATGTTTATCTAATATTTTCATCCATTTATTCATTATATGTATATCATCATAATATTTTAATAATATTAATTTAAAACTTTTTTCTTTTATTAAACATGTTTCTTCTTGAATATTAAATTCTTCTATTTTATCTTTAATAATTAGCACAAATTTTTTATTTTTTTTAACAAAATAAAAATTTCTAAATATATAATCATAAATTATTATAGACATTATCTTTTGTAATACTATAGACCAATGTAATCCATTAAAAATTTTTAATAATAAATTAATACAAGAAATCATACACACATTACTTTTTTCATAATCTAAATCAAAAACTGGTGTTTTTTGAAGTTTATATTTTTCTATTAAAATATTATCATTTATATCAATTTGATAATAATTTTTACAATTATTATAATGATAAATTAATATTTCTAATCCTGGTATATTTCTAATAATATCTTCAAGATAAATTGAATTATTTAATTTTTCAATTGAATTTATTTGTTGATGAATTGAAAAATAATTTTCTTGATAAAATTCACTATTTATATTTATTAAATATTCTATTTCATAATAAAGTTTTTTTAATAATTTATTATATAAATTAAGATACCCTAATGATTTATAAATATATTTATTATTTCTGATTATTTCAATTATTTTAATAAAATTTTCTCTTTTTATTTTTTTTTTAATAGTCCCTTTTATTTTTTTTTGTAAAAAATCAATTTTCTTTTTTTCATCATCATGTAAAATATTTTTACATATTTCTAATAATTTATATATAAACATATATAATTTATATAATAAAGAAATTATAATATAATTTCAATTTTTATTAAAAAATAATGATTTTACTTAATAATTTTTTGAATCTAGAAAAACTTTAATTTCATTTATTTGAGTTTGACAATTTGTTAAACACCAATCAAAATATTCACTTTCTTGTGAATATACCTCTACAAATGACATATCTTTAAATTTACCAAATTTAAATAGAATATTTTCTACTATATCAATAATAGCTTCTAATGCTAATTTTTTTGATAAATTTAATCCCTGTGAACCTTTAACTTTTAAACTATTCATATTTTTAACATAATGAAATTTTATTTGAGGATATTTACTAATAATTTCATATCCTTTTTTTATATAATCATAGTTTTGAATTTGTTTTGTATTATATTTACTTAAAGTATCTTGTGTAAAACATTTAATAATGTAATCAGAATCAGTATGAATTATTACACATTCTCCTGTTTTTACAATTTGATCAATAACTTTTGATAATCCAACTAATGTTGATTTTAATACAACACGATTTTTAAAATTTATTAAATTATTATCTTTGATATCCAGAGAAATTTTTTTACCTTCATTTCGAAAATCATCTTCACCGTAATACAAACCAATTGATCCATAATATTTATCTTGTCCATCATTTATACTTATTCCATATACATATATATTTATTTTATTATCAAAATCATAATCATCATCAACAACTTGATTAAGTTTACTTTTTTTTATCAATTCATTAACCATATTATCTTTTTCTTCTTTAATTTTTTTTTGATTTTCAAGAATATTATCTAATGGCTTTTTTTTATTTGGTGATAAAAAATTTGGTGGAAAAGTATTTGGAGGAAAAATATTTGATGATTTTAAAAAATTTTTTGCTTCATCTTCTGTATCAAATTTTTTATATACAGGATTTTCTAAATCTTTCACATTTAATTCACAATCTGACCAATTATCGTATATTCCTGGATTTTTTCCTACTTTAACAGCATAATATGGCATTTACTGTCTTATATAAATTATATCAACAATCTTTTTTATATAATATTATTTATAAAAATATTACATTATCAAAAAAATATTTATAGATTTGGATAAGATCCTTCCATTAGTACTCCACATTGACCTTTTCCATTATTATATGGTTTGCCAGTAGAAGGATCATTTCCTCTTCCTATTAACATATAACCTTCTTGACCCCAACTATCTGACCATGAGTTTTTCATAATGTAATAATCCAAACCTGTTGTAGAATCTGTTCCATATCCAACTAAAAGAACACCATGATCAAGATTTGAACCACATGTTGATGAAAATACTCCTTCAGAATACAATTGAAATGCACGTTGATCAGCTTCAATTGCTACAGAAACAGGTTGTTGAACTAGTGCAGCCATCATTGATTCATCTGAATTTGGTGTTACATCAGTATATGAATCAATTTTAGAACCAGAAGCTATTGTACACGTTTTTTTACATTCACCATTTGTTTTTGTGGTTCCTGAAACATAAGGATATGAATCCTCTGAACATAAACCTCCATTTTGAGAAATCCATGAAAATGCAGAATCCATTAATCCGCCATTACAACCATGGTTTACACGAAGACCGTAATCACAATCAACTAGTTGCTGTTCAGAAAAAGAAACAAGTTCTTCATATTTTATAGCATATGCTCCTTCTAATGAACCTGTTGTACTAAAACTCCAACAAGAACCACATTGACCTTGATCTTTTACATTTGTTACTGCTCCACTTGTTCTCCAATCAACTGAACTAGATAAAGTAATTGAATCATATATTATTTGCTGTTTAACAACCTTAATTCCTGCACCTCTTAATCCTTTAAATTCTTTTTCTTGATTGATAGTGAATCCCATCATTTCTCTAAATTCCTCAGAATTTAAACCAGAATAAGTATTGTGTTTTAATGTATAAGTTAAATTCATTGAATTTACTTCTTCAATATACTTGTTATTTGAAATCCAATTTTCAAATATATGTGAAAGATGAAATTCATCTTTAGTTTTAATATCAAATTTATTCATCCAATTACTAAATTTGTTTAGGATTTCAGAGTCTTTGTAACTAATGGCACTTTTAGTTACTGTTAAAAAAGTTGTAATAATAATAAAAATTATTTTATAAAATTTAAACATTTATATATTATTTATACTATATTATTTTTTAAATAATTTTCTAAATGTATCATTACATCCGTACTCGTTTTGTTTGTCGATTATTCTTTTTTTTGCCTTCAAAAAATAGTCGTGTGCTACTTTCCATGTTAAATGTTTAACATGTGTTTTTTCAATTTCATTTAATTCGTTAATTTTATTGAATAAAATATCACAACTTTCTGTACCACCGGTAAGACCTCCAACATCTGATATTAAATCAATTTTAGTTTTAAAATCACACAACCATTTTTCATCAGATGGTTCACAAGCACCACCATTTTGATTTAATAAATTTAAATACTTTGTTTTATATTTTATATATTTTAATTTATAAATATCGTTATTATTCATATATTATATATTATAAAAAAATTATAATTTAATATTTAGGAGTAGTATTTTGTATATTAGGTATAGCTGGTATAAATATTCCACCTGGTAATTGTTTTAAATTTGGATTATTACAATCTTCTCTTTTTTTATTTAATATTGTTATTGCATTATCATCAATATATTTTGTGATTTCTTCATTATTCGCTTCATTTTTAATTTTATTTAATTCAATTAGTTTATAATTATAATATTTATCATTCAGAATTTTACAATCAATTTTAATTAGATTAATTATTTGATCAACTTCTCTTTTTTTCATACAGTAATACGAATTATTATTTATATCTTCACACAAACCACCGTGTTGATTTAATAGATTTATATATTTGGTTTTGTATTTTAGATACTTTAATTTATAATTATTATCTTTATCCATATATAATAATTTATAATTTATTTTATATATTTTATAAATATATCTGATTTTACATTTTTATAACCTAATTTATTTAATACATATCTAGATTCTGATTCATTGAAAGGTATTGATATAATACCAGGAATTTTATTAAATTGTGCGGTTTCCTCTAATATTACTCTTAACTTTGTATTAAAACCTAATCCGCGATAATTTTTAAATGTGTACGAATATATTACAAATATATATTTACTCAAGTCAAGATAGTTTTTTTTAATTACAAAATGTATAAATGAAACTATTTCATTATTTTTTTTATACTTTAAGCATAATACATAATTATTATTTTCTAATTTTATTGGTAAAAATCCTGAAGTAATTTTGTCACCATCTTTTTTCATTTTTAAATTTATTGATTTTAATTCATTTTCCATAGTTATTTTATCTAAATAATAATCTGAATTTTTTATTTGATCCATAATTTATAAAATCATAAAATAAATATAATTTTATAATAATATATTTATCTTTTTATAAAAAAATTGAAAAAATATTTATTTCTAGATTTAACATATATTAATAATAGAAAAAATGGGCAATATATTTGTTTTGTCTAAAGAAGAATGGATACAACAAAATCTTAGTGATATTATGCACAAATTTGGTAATCATTATTTTACTGATAATGATAATCAAAAAATAGAATGGTATAAAATTGAAAATTATTTAGATGTAATTTATGATTATAAATATAAAAATTTAAGTAAAGAAGATCTTAATAAAATTTCAGAAATATCAAATTTTGATATTATTGAATTACAATATTATTATTAAATAAATTTAATATGTTATTATATACATTAAATTATGGAGTGTCAAACAATTATTATTGGAGCAGGAATGGCTGGTTTATATTATATAAATAAATTTAATTTGCAAAATTATTTAATTTTAGAAAAAGAAAATAGAATAGGAGGGAGAGTATTTAATATAGAATGGCATGATTCACAAATTTCTTTAGGTGGTGGTGTTATTAAATCAACAAATACTTACACTTTAGATTTATGTAAAAAATTTGGTTTAAAAACTAGTGAATTTTTATCACAATATCATTATATAGATTTAGAAGGTTCTAATCCTAATGAAAAATTATTATTCAATTCAAATAAAAAAATTGTTAAGAAATTAAGAGATTTATATAATAAAAATTCAAAAGAAATCTTAAAATTAAAATTAACTTTTGATGAATTTATGTTAAAATATTTAGATTATAACACTTATAAAATGATTAAACAAAGAATATTATATTTAACTTATCAAAATGCAGATGTTTCTTATACTCTAGATGATGAAACAATTTATGAACTATTTAGAACTAATGAATTTAGACTTAAATATATTATACCAAATGGTTATAATGGATTATTAAATAAATTAAAAGAAAATATACCTGAATCAAATATTAAATTAAATTCAAATGTATTAAATATCAATAGAACTGGATCTAAATATATTATTAAATGCGATAATGGATTAGAATATAAATGTGAAAGACTTGTTCTCGCTACAGAAAAAAATCCTAAAATATTTATAGGAATTCCAAATGTAGATCATGTGTATCGAATGGTTGATGGATCAGAATATATACGTGTATATGCATATTGGTCAAAAGGTCATGGTATTACTAATTCAATTAAAACTCCAAATATTCCAGGAAAAATTATTATTATGAACCCAAATATTTTAATGGCATGTTATACAGAATTTTATAATGCAAAAAGACTTTTAGAATTATTTGGAAAAAATACAAAAGAAGATAATATTGAATTGCTAACAAATCTATTAAATAATTCATATATTAATATAAGTAAACCAGATGATTTTACATATAAATTTTGGAATATTGGAACTCATTATCTAGTACCAGGCAATACGTTTGAAAATCTAAGAAATAATATTAAACAAATTGCTATAAATGAAAATGTACATTTAATTGGAGAATTATTTGCAAAATCACATGGATGGGTTGATTCTGCACTTCAAAGTGTTGATTTACTATTTAATGATCTTAAATAAATTATATTTTAACAATAATTTATTTTTTATGCTCTAATCTGGTCTCGAAAATATTCAATTTTTAACTTTATCATATCTAATAGTTTAGATGATAAAATATTATAACTACTATATTTAAGAGCAATATGCATCTTAAAAATTAGATTTTTATAAAAATTTATAATTTACAAATTTTTAAAAAATATTTTTATGCTCTTATATGATCTTAAAAATAATATTTTATTATCATCTGATCATCTTAAAAAAATGTAATTTTTATAAAAAATAAAAAAATTTTTAAAAATGGAAAAAATAAAATTTTTATTTTTTTAAAGTTTTTCTAAACCTTCAACACACACAATTTATTTTTTAATTATGATTTTATTTTTAAAATGTATAACAAAAGGATAAAAAGAAAATAAAAAAATGATGAAAAAGTGTAGAAGCAAAAATATTAATTTATTTGCATAATTTTTGCATAAAAATTGCATAATTATGCAAAATATGCAAATTTTAAATATATAAATTAATTTAAATTTTTCTAATTATAAAGTATGTATATGGTTGAATATAGTTGTACAATATGTAAAAAAATATTTGATAGAAAATCTAGTTATATAAATCATATAAAAAAAAAGAATCCTTGTAAAACAAATCCAAATCTAATCCTTTTGAATCCAAAAATTCCAAATATTTTGAATAATATTAAAAATATTAGTTGTTTATATTGTGGAAAAGTTTTTTTCAACAATTCGAATCTGAACAAACATTTAAAAAATAATAGTTGTAAAGCAAAAAAACAGGATGATGAAAATAAAGAGAATATATTTAAGTTATTATTAGAGAAGGAAAAATTGTTAGAAAAAGAAAAATTAGAAAAGGAACAATTAAATAATAAAATGACTTTATTAGAAACACAGTTGAATGATTTAACAAATCAGATTAGGGAGTTATCAAAAAAGCAAGTAAGTATAAATAACGGAACAATTAATAATAATAATATTCAAAATAATTTTATTATAAGTTCAGATAAGTTATGTAAATTTGGAAATGAAAAATTAGAAAAAATAGATAATAAATTATTTAACAATGTAACCAAAAAAATAGGTAAAGATATAATAGTAGAATGTGCAAAAAATATATATAATGATTCAAATAATCCTCAAAATAAAACAATGTATATATCAGATTTATCAAGAGAGAAATGTATGACATGGAGTGGTGAAGATTGGGGTTTAACAAATCTTAATAAAGCGATGATTACTGTTCAAACTCAAATACAAAAATATTTTAATGCAAATAAGGAAAAGTATGATAAGTTAAAAGATCCAAAAATTAAAGCAGATTTTGATATAAGAGTAAAGAAATATTATAAATTGTATTATGAAGAATTTGATGATGATGATTTTGAACCATCTAAAGAAAGAGTAGAACAATTTCAAAAATCAGTAAATAATGATTTAATAAAATTTTTTTATAACATCAGAAATGATGTTAAAAATAATTTTGAAGAAATAAAAAAGACTTTTACAGAAAAAAAAGTCTTTATAGAAGAATCAACAATTTTATTACAAAATAAAAGAAATAGAGGAAGACCAAAAAAACTAATCTAATCTTCTTTTTTTATATTTACATATATTAGAATTATCTGAAAGATATTTAAGTACATCAATAGTATTAGATAAAATATCATCTTTATCATAGGATAATTCTATTAATTTTAATTTAGTTAATTCATAAGGTAATAATGTTATATAATTAGTTGAACAATTTAATATTTTTAGATTAACAAGATTATCTAATCCATCTGGTAAAAATCTTAAACAGTTATTATTACAAATCAATTCTTCTAATTTTTCCATATTACATAAAGTATTAGGTAAATATTCTATTTCATTCGCTTTTATATTAAGAATTTTAACTTTTTTTAATAAACCTATTGAATTAGGTAAATACTTAAGATTATTGAATGATAAATCAATTGTAATTAAATTTTGTAGTTTATCTAAATTTTTAGGTAAAACTTGAATGTTTGTATAATTAATTTTTAATGTTTCTAATTTAGTTAAAGAATTAATATTATCAGGTATTTTTTCAACAGGACAATCATATATTTCTAAATATTCTAAATTTAATAATTTACATAAATTTTCAGGTATTTCTTCAATAGATATTTGTGATAAAATTAATTTTTTAAGATTAACTAATTTTTCTATTTGATCAGATATAGTTAAAACATAGTTATTTTTAACTATTAAAATTTCTAATGATTCTAATTTATATAATTCAATTGGTATATATTTTAATTGATAAGCATCTAATTCTAGTTTTTTAATATTAGTAACTATTTTTGAACCATTTCTAATCCATTCAAGTAAATTATTTGTATTCCAATTGCTCATTAATGTTACATATTTATAATAATATATTTTTATATAATATTTATAATATTAAGTTTTTAAAAAATACTAAAAAATTATTATTGATTACATTTACAAAATGAGCATAGAAAAGACTGACCATTAGCATTATATTTAATAAAGTTTTTAATATTTCATGAGAATGTGTTTTTTTAAAATAAAATTTTTGATTATTTACTAGTATCCATTCTATAGGAATATCTTTAATTTTAATAATTTTTTCTTCAGAATCAATGTTATTATTAATATGTCTTATAAATTTTTCCATTTCAATAGCACCTCTTAAAATAAGTAATTCAGGACAAGTATCAACAATTTGAAAAGAATAAATATCAGAATACTCTACATTTGAAGTAATAAAAATTAATTGTGGGATATCATTTTTTTTATTAATTGGAAAATTATCAACAAATGCTCCATCATAATATCTTTCTTCACCAATAGTTACTCCATTATATTCTTTAGTAGTTAAAAATGGAATAAAACTAGTAGCATGTAAAACTTTTATTAAAAATTCTCTACTTTCAAAATGATCTATAATTACTGGAACCATTCCTTTAAAAGTAAGTTTAGATACTAATATTTTAATTTTACCATTACATATTTCATGAGCATTAGGTGGAAGTAATTTATCACATGCTTTTAACATTATTTTATTAATATCATGTTTATTTGCATTACATCTAGCAAATTCATAAACATTTCTAACTGTATGAATTGATATTCCTAATAATAAAAAAATAGCCGCATAAGCACCAACACTTACACAAGTATAATATCTTATATTAATTTGTTCATTTTGAATCATTTTTTTAAGAATTTCACAAGCACCAAAATTATAATATCCTTTAAAACCACCGCCTGAAAATATAATATCAAATTCTTTTGTTGGAAATTTAATATCCGATACATCAATTTTATCAATAACTTCTAAAAATTTAAATGAAACATCATTAAATGAATTTGAAAATATTTCTTCGTTTTCATAATATTCATCAATTAATTTTTCTATTTTTTCAGTATTATCTATTTTATCTATTTTTTCTGTATTTTCTATTTTTTCTGTATTTTCTATTTTTTTAGTATCATTTATTTTAACTTTTTTTTTTATTTTTAATTTTTTATTTGGATTATTTAATTTATAAATTTTTTTTTTAAAATTATTTTTATATTTAAGAATTAATTCAATAAAATCATCCATATTATTAAATTAATTGTATAAAAAAAGATTATTTTGAAAAAATATTTTATTCTTTAAGAAAAGATATCAAAACCATATTCTTTCATTGTATTAATTCTAAAAGTATCCCTACTTAATTTATCTTTATTTCTAGATGTAAATATTTTTAACATAAGAAAATCATTTTTAAATTTAGTATTAAATTCTTCTTTAGATGGTGGCCAACAACAAACTATTTTTTTTGAATTAAATAATGATGGGTTTTTGACTAATTCCATAATTATTGATTGATCATGAGCATTATTATCTTTTTTTAAAATTTCAAGAGCTTTTTTCCAAATATCTATATTTTTTTGAGTACAATTAATTACAATAAATCCAATATTAATTGTATTAACACCACCATTATTTGCAAATGTCATATCACTTACTGTAAAATCAATTAAATTTTTTAATTCTGTAACTTTGTTTGGATTAATATACCAAGTTACATCAGAAAATACTATTTTTTTACCCATATTTTTGCTTATTGCATCAATAATAAGTTCAACTTTATAATAACATCCAGTAAAATGATGAATTTCATGTTGATAATGTAAATTTGGTATAAAATCAGTTTTTATTGGATTTACATCAAAATGATCTGTTAATACTGAAGTTAAATGATTGTTCCATGATTCATAATCTGGTGTATAAAAATAATAATATGGTGTTTTAAGATTTTTTTTATTTTCATGGTCTAATAAGGAAATATATGAATATGGTGAATACCAACCATTATTTTCATTAGTCAAGTCTATAATATTTCTAAAAACATATTCATATTGATAAGCTACATTAAACATATCATATAGCTTTATAGCTCTATCTCGAATATATTTATTATCAAATTTATCATCTAATGCCATTTGTACTCCATAACAATAATCAGCTAAAGTATGACAAAGTAAACCAGTTTTAAAAGGTTCAATGGTTTCAGCAAATGCTCCAAAATCATTAGCAATTACAGGAACACCACATAATTGTGCTTCTACATTAACCCCACAAAAAGGTTCAATATATAAACTAGGAGTTATTAAAGCAGTAAGTGTACTTAAAAATAGTCCACGTTCTTTTCCTTCTAATGGTTCAATTGCTTTGAGATTAGAAGATTGTTTTAAATATGTATTCGGATCACCTTGACCACACATAATAAATTCAATATTAGGAAATCTTCTTGATATTTCAACAAAAATATTTAAACCTTTTATATGAGTAATTCTTCCAAAATAACCTATTTTTTTTATTTTATTATAGTTATTTAATAATCCATTCGGATCAAAAGGCCATTCGTTTAAATCATAATAATTAGGAATTACAAACCAATAATTTGATGGATGATTAATTTTTTCAAAACCACATTGTAGATGTTTTTTTGCATAACTTTCAAAAATTCTATATTTTTTATAAGAATCAGGATAACCTATACCTGTTTCAACAGCTAAAACATTTAAATCCTTAATCGCTTCTTCATGAGCATAACCAAATGGTAAACATACAATATCTGTATTTATAGATCTATAATTTTGTTGTAATAATAATTTAAGATTTTTATTAAATTGATTATAAAGTGGTGTTGAAACATTAGCTAAATCTCCAACAAAATTTTTTTTATTTTTTAACTCTTCTATTATTTTTTCATCAGAAAAATCTGGATTTAAAAATTTATAGGATTCGTATTTTAATTTATTAAATTCATCTAAACTTAAAACATCAAAATGTTTATCTGCACCTGGTTCTGATGTTTCAATACCATAATGAAAAACTTCAAAATCTCTACTTTTCATCATTGGAGAAAATCTAAGAACTTTACCAGTAAAGGCACAATGACTATATTTATCATTTGTAATTGTATGTGGTAATCCTAATATATGTAGTCTAATTTTCATAGTATAATTTAATTTTATAAGTATTTATATTTATATTTATAAATAATTTTATATTTATTATATAATAATATATAAAAATGTCAATTAATTACAAATTTAAATATCTAAAATATAAAAATAAATATTTACAATTAAAACAAAATTCAAATAAAATAAATAATATGAAAGGTGGAATTAATGATCAAGAAATTCATCAATTTAAAAAAGAATTGTTTGATATATATGGATTAGTATTGGGTGTAAATGATACTGCTTATTTAACAGGTTCAGGAGCTCTTGTTTATATTGCAATTAGATTAAAATTAGATTTAAATAATATTTCTATACCAAATGATTTAGATTTTATGTATGAAGGTGCAGAGGATACAAGAAGTTCTATTGGTAATTTTATACCATTACAAGAAACTCCACAAGCGAGTAGAACATGGGAAATCGATCCATCTAAAGATACTACGGCGTCAAGTAGATTAATTAAATCATTTGATTTTACAAAAAATAGATCTAGTATTAAACTTCCAACATTTACATTAACAGATTCTGATTCACAAGACAAACCTATAAAAAACATTAATATTTTAGCATTAAATAAAATTAAATCATTTTATCAAGATAGTTTATATGAAAATCCTGAAGGTAGTGAAGAAAAAATTAAAGCACAAAAACGTATTCATTTAATTAATGAAATTGAAAATAAAATAAAAACTGATCCAAAATTAATAATTGAATATGGTTTAGATTCAAATGTAACTTATAGACCAAATAGAGGAATTAAGAGACAACTTGGTTTATTAAATTTAAATTACGATTCTGATAATTCAGTGAATTCAAGTAATTTATTTACAAATACATTGTCACCACCCCCATCACCACCATTAAATCAATTAAATTTTGGATCTATTATAACTCCACCAACAACTCCAAGATCTAATAATCCAAATAATAATTTGGATTCTCCACCTTAAAAAAATAAATCTTAATAAAATTTATGAATTATAATTTATATAAAAATGTTTAATAATTTATCTTGATCTAGCTAATTCAACATGAAGTATTTGATATCCATATGTAAAACCATTTTTCATTTGAATTGCACGAGAAGCACTTTCTTCATAAATATATTTAACAAAAGCAAATGTATCATCTCTAGTATCAATTACTTTAACACCACCACGTTCTTCAATAACTCCATGTAATTCAAATAATTCTCGAACTATATCTGGATCAATAGATTTAGGTAATCCAGATACTTTAATTGTTGTTTTATTTTTTTCTAATGGTACATCCATAGCCAGATCTTGAAACTTTTGATCAGGAATAAATACATTTGATCCAGATGAGATTATTGGAACTGAAATTTTAATATTAACATATACTAATTGTTTAATTTCTTCAGATAATTTTCTTGAATTATCATCTAAATTTACACCAAAAGTTGGTGGATTAATTTTTTTTTCATCAACATTAATAGTTTGTTCTTGAACATTTGATGTAGGTTTATTACTAGTAGGTTCTATAACTAAATCCATAAGATATATTTTAAGAAAACCATCTTGTCCAATAGATATAAGATTTTTAGATCCAGGATAATTTATTAATCCTCTAACAGGTCCAAAATGAGTTGACATTTCATTAATAAGTTTATTTTCTTTTATTCCAAAAAATTTAATATTAAAATCATTATTTTTAGAAAACGCTACATTAACAGCATCAATACTTCCAGTAACAATAATTTTTCGTTCATTATAATTAAAAATAGCAGAAGCAACAGGTGATATAAGATTAAATTCTCTAATAACTTCAAATTGATTATCATTATTAATTTGAATTAATTTACAAAATCCATCTTGTGATCCAGTTAGTATAATATTTTTATTATTATTCATTGTTAATGATTTAATAGAATCAGTATGAAATTTAAAAGATTTTTGTTCGATTAAATCGTCTAAATAATCTTTAATAATAATAGATCCTTCATTAAATCCTAGAATAACTTTTGATTCATCAAACCATTTAATAACTGATGGTTTTTTTTCAGGTTCAAACTCAATCATTGAAATTTGTTCGATACCTTCAGATGATAATGTACTTAAATCATAATATCCAATATATGATTTTGTTTTACCTGTTAATGACTCGTATAACACAGCTAATATATTATTTTTAGAAACTACAATTTGTTTTGGATAACCAGGTAAACTATCATTATTAAAAAAGAATATTTCAGTACCATCTAAAGAATTATAAAATCTAAGAGTTTTATCAGCACCGCCAGATATAAGAATCTTATCATTTATAGAAACACCAAGACTCCATATAGCTCCCTGATGACCTTTAAAAAATCCTAATATTTCATAATTTTTAAGACAAATAGAGGTAATTAATCTACTATCTTTATCTGCCACAAAAATACGTTCTCCTTTATTATCATATATTACTGCAGTCATAAAACCATCTCCAGCATATTTCTTAATAGGAACTTCAACACTTAAATTTTTTTTAATATTTTCTTGGATTATATTTGTTGTTCCAAAATTATTTTTAATTGGAACTTGAATTTTAGATGCCATTGTAATATATATATTATTTAAATATTATTAAATAACTTTATAAAAAAAATTCAATTTTTTATACTTGCAAAACCTGTTCATGAAAGCAGGAACATAGCATATATTCATCAATTATTTTATTATTACAATCAAATTGTTCAAATAGATAATCATTTTTACACCAAGCACATATGTTCCAATATTTAGAACAACAATTGCATTTTTTCATAAAAAATTCATTTAGTATAGTATGTTTAGGACAGTAATTTTTTAAACATATTGTACAAATAATATAGTCATCATATGAAATATTTGGTTGATAAAAATAAGTTTCAAATAAAAATGATAAATTATCATTATTTATATAATAATTATATTTTAATGAATCTAAATATTTATAATTTTCTAAATTCAAACCACTGAATAATTTAGGTTTTAATCTAAATAACATTTTTATATATTTAGATGGTAACTGTTGTGGAATATTATCATCTAAAAATTCTTTATTTTTTTTATATTTTTCAATAAATTTATATTGTAGTAATTCATGAATAATTAAATAATTTTTACAGCAATAACATTTATTATCTAGAAATTTATCGCTATTATTCAGATTAATTTCTTCAAAAATTATTGGTTCTATATAAGAAGATAAATCAAAATTTTCAATACTATTTTGAATATCATTTTTAATAATGAATTCATTTATATCATCAAAACTATTAGTTTGTTTAATTTTTTTCATTTAGATATTTATAATCAAAATAGTTAAAATTTTTAATTAATTATTTATTTACACCCTTGAAGATTTAAAATGCCGATTTTTTAATATATAAATAATTATATATTAAATGTCTAAACACAAAAGAAAGTCAATAAATCAGTTGGGGTTATCGCCTTAACAAAATCATAATTTACATGCTCTGCAACGGGCAAACCTTGAATATTTTTTTGTTGAGTAAAATCGGCATTTTAAATCTTCAAGGGTGTAAAACCTCAA
>Ga0214923_10000523_pt1 | contig 58069 bp, 66 predicted proteins | sample LL1510_MetaG_FD_177993 | JGI IMG/M metagenome (GOLD analysis project Ga0214923, IMG submission 177993) | Freshwater microbial communities from Lake Lanier, Atlanta, Georgia, United States - LL-1510 | ecosystem: Environmental > Aquatic > Freshwater > Lake | place: USA: Georgia | collected...
TAAATTGCGCCGTGTAATGCCCACCCATATGCGAACCATGATGATCTGATACGCCTCTTAACTCATAAGTCCAAGCACGACTAGAATCGGCGGATTCCTCTGCGAAAAACTCTGTAAAATTCATAGATCCTCCATCATAAGGACATACTGTCATATTTTTACGACCATCATAATTAAATCTACGTAGCGTTATAAACAAACTTTGCGGTAATTTCCAAATATGTGTATGAATTTTGGCATTATGTCTTATTTTGTTATCTGGTGTTAACTTCGTACAATTCTCACAATCATATCCCTCAATTTCAGAGTCTTTTACCTCATTCTTTATCCATTCCTGAAATGTCTGACCTTCGCAGGGAATTTTGAGTGAATTGAAAACCTCCCACTGATATGTATTATTCTTACATTCAGTACAGTGAATGGTTTTACGCATCATACCAAAAAACCGGTCAACTACTTCGCTTTTATTTTTACTTATGAATTTATTCCAACCATTTTCAGATAAGGCGCGCATTTTCTCAATATGATTTGCTGAATCATCTATAATAATTTCTGTATATACTGACTCTGTTTTTATTGCTTCGTGAAATTTATCAAGAAGATATACAAGATATTCATGGCTATCATTTGGTATAGGAATACCGAACATTTCATATACGGTTCCTCTTACGGCTTTACGCACTTCTGAAATAAATCCAAGCGGGCGAACATAGGCTGGCTTATATGCGGACCATACTGATTTAATAATATCTTGATATGCTAACAAAATTCTTTTAGAAGCATTATCATCTGGTATATTTTTAAGTTGTTCTGTAAAGTTTTGAGTGAGACAGAACGCATTCCATTCAGGACATGCTCGAATTAATTGGAGAGTGGAATTACAATAACATGTATTTCCCATATTTTGAATTCCTACAACACCTTTTAGGGACGTATCCATTTGAGGCTCTGAAGCAGGTCTTTCCTCCATATAATTTTGACGCGATAAGGGCTTAAGTTGTTCGTATATATATAGAGTTATCAAAGATGGCGAATCAAAATATATATTCAGTACAACTTCTAAATGATCTTCATAATTATTTTCCAGATCTCTTATATAATTTTAGACGATTTCAAAATGTTCAAGATGTATTAGGTTATGTTCGCGCAGTATCTGAAATAAGTCCTTATGAACGAGGATTACAGCAATATAGAATGCGTCAAAGAGCTAGACAAGGTGTAATACCTACGAATAGATATATCAATCCTATTATAAGTATTCCAACTACTAATATGTCGGCGCCTAGTACATCCATACCAAGTACATCCTTACCAAGTACATCCTTACCAAGTACATCTGTTAATAGTACTCAAGCATCTGTCAGTGATACTACAGTACCCCGTATTCGGATGCGACTAAATACTGATAGAACTGATGTAATGGATAGCTTTCTGGGCGGTCTGTCTATTATTTTAGGAAGTGCGAATGGTGGAATAATGACAATGAACGAACAGGCGGTTGAGGAACAACTTCAATCATTTCTAAGTCAATCTGTTCCAGTTTATCCAACTTCTAGAGAAATTGACAATGCTTCAACTACCTTTATGACAACCGAGCAACAAGATGATAATTGTGCGATTTGTCAAGATGTAATAGAATCTAATCAAACTGTTCGTCGTCTAACACACTGTAATCATTATTTTCATCAATTATGTATTGATACTTGGTTTCAGCGCAACGTCCATTGCCCTAGTTGTCGTCATGATATTCGTATTGTAGATCAAGATGATTAGGAAGACATGATTTTGATAATAATAAAATAGTATTTTTGTTATAATATTTTATTATTTTAAATAACGGTTGATCTAATTACGTCTGGAATGGCGGCGGCTATTTTTATGAGCCTTCTTTGTTGCTCTACGATTTTTTAGTTTCATTCTGCCACCCGATGGTTGATTAGATTCTGTTAATAGAGCACGAGTATTCCCTCTTTTAATTGCATTTTTTACTCCAGGACTAAGCATATTATAGTGATGTAACATACTTTCATGGCTCATAGGTTTAAAAGCATTTTTTTTAGCTTTACGATCATTATTAATAGCCTTTTGAGCAGCATTACTCCATTTAAATGGAGATGGAGATGGAGCTACACGTGAATTCTCTATATTCTTAAGTTTTTTATCAGCATTGCGAACTCTTTGTTCAGCATTACGAAGTTTTTTAGCATTATTTGGTGGTAGAGGTGGAGCTGTAGGTGTAGATATACCTACATATAAATCTTCAGGCTTTGATTGACTAGCTCCCGCACCCATTCTATATTAATACATAAGAATTTAAAACTAATATAAAAATAATATAACAAAAATATTATTTTTATATTTATTATCAATTATTTTATTATTAAGTATTTCATTATCAACTATTTCATTAAACAATGCTAAGAGAAGCCAGATCATCGGGAAGTTCATGAATAGTCGTACTATAGTGTTTTTCAATTTCCTTTAGAGAATTCATCTCCCCTCCATAAATGAGATTAATTGCCACACCCTTCTTACCATAACGTCCAGAACGACCAATTCTGTGAATATAGTTTTCGCGCTGGACGGGCAACTCATAATTTACTACAAGCGACACTTGCTGAACGTCAATACCACGTGCCAGAAGATCCGTGCTAATAAGCACACGAACCTGACCCGATCGGAAATCCTCCATACGCTTCTTACGATCTGCTACCTCCATTTCACCATGAATAAACTCAAGCGTAAATCCCTGGGCTGCTAACTGTTTTGCCAGCCACTCCGCCTTCTGACGCTTATTTACATAAATAAGCGCCTGATTAACCGCGATTTGTTGATATAAATCGAGTAGTACAGGTAGCTTCCATTCTTCACGCTCCAAACCTACAAAGTATTGCTTGATACCATCAAGTGTAACCTCATCAGGAGGTAGAAGAATACGCATAGGATTACTAAGATAATTTTCAGCTACTTCAAGCACATTGGTAGGCATAGTAGCACTGAAGAGGGCTAGACGAGTAGACGCTGGGAATTTATTATCAAGAATAGTTCGAATTTGTTCGGCGAAAAGATCCTCCAACATTTGATCTGCTTCATCAAGAATAATATACTTCATGTTATCAATTGCTAAATCGCCGCGGCGAATAAGATCAAAGATGCGACCAGGCGTACCTACAATAAATTGCGCTCCCGCCTTTAGCGTACTAATATCACTACGAAGTTGATTGCCTCCAGTGGCAGATAGTACCTTTAGTCCCATATAATTACCTAATGCGCGTGCTACACGCTCAGTTTGTTGAGAAAGTTCACGGGTTGGACAGATTACAATAACCTGAGGGGCCTTAATTGAACTATCAACCACACTTAGAGCCCCAATTGTAAATGCACCTGTCTTACCCGTACCCGATTGTGATTGAGCTAGAATATCATTACTCTTGCTCATAGGCACAATGGCCACTTGTTGAATTTTTGAAGGGGTCTCAAATCCATACGAGTAAATACCTCGAATGATTTCGTCAGAAAGACCCATTTCATCAAAGGATTCATAGACCTTCGGGTTAGCTTGGAGAGTATCGGAATCTTCAGTCATCTATGAATATAGAGTATACCAAATCTTTATGCTGATTATTAATCGTTGGATCTCAATCAAATTTTAGGACAATTATACAAAAATTTGATTGCTTAAAATAATCCAATATCATTAGAGTTATAATATGGATGCCGATGAACTCATTGACACTGGTGCTGAATATGAAGAAGAGGAATGGGATGAGGAATATAATGAAGCCGAAGGTGAAATAGAAGAGAGTGTCCCCGAAGTAAAACCAGAACTCAAGCGTCTATACCAGCAACATCCAGAATGTAATTTGGATTATATTGAACAAGTTATTCCCAAGATTCCATTACAATATGTACCTCCAGGTGGGGATAAGACTGATTCTAATCACCGGACTTATCCATTCTTAACAAACTTTGAAAAAACAAAAATTATCGGTCTTCGTGCAAATCAAATAAGTAAAGGCTCAGCTGCATTTATCTCAGTACCAAAACACATTACCGATGTACGCGATATTGCTAGGCTCGAACTTGAACAGAAACGTCTACCATTTATTATTAAACGTCCCCTACCCAACGGGCAATTTGAATATTGGCGGTTAGCAGATTTACTAATTCTTTAAAGTATTACGTCGCAACTGTCTATCACTAATACGCGATTGATTTATATAGCATAAATCATCCATTATATCATCGGAATTGTCATTATTCTTCTCACTAAAGGCCCGGCGCTTTGATGATTTATTTTTAACTATAAACATCATATATAAATTTTTGTATTCTTGTTTGTGTAATATTGATATAGAAACAGGAATATTTATTAATTTTTTAACGGCTACAGACATGCTAATTTAACTTATTAAGTTCTAAGAATAAAAATTTGAATCAAAATAATATTTAAAATTAATACACGGTTAATACAAAATGGAATGTCAAGACTGGACACCTGTAACTTTTCGGCGTCGTACTGCTTCTAAAAATCACAATATTCAGCCTCGTGATTATAAAAAAGATGAACGAATTCAAATGGCTAAAATAGAAAATTCTGATAAACCAATTCCTAAGAAACGTATAAATCCTGAATCACTTCAGACACTTATTCGTAAGAGAATTGAACTCGCATTGAGTCAAGTAAAGGCTGATACTAAGTGTTCCTTTCCTCGAAATACCTTTAGAGATATTGAATCAAATCGTCTAATTCCAAATGAAGAGCAGCGACGACGTATTCAACAACATTTCGGTATTCAGTTAAAAATTAATACAATTGAGGTATAAAAAATAAATTATTATAATTTTTATTATATGTATTATAAGTTTTATAAATATTATAACTTTTAACCACCCTGGCGCCACTCTTTGCCACAATTGAGACAAGTGATAAAGATTGTCATTGGTTCATCTGCCGAGCGCGTCTGAAGTTCATAATAAGTACATTCGCGTTTCAAGCAGCGGCGGCACTTGAATTGATCTGTGGCGCGACTCTTATTTCCTTCAAGAATCTTTTGCTCTCGCTGTAGCTGTTTATCACGCAGCTCGAACCACTTTTCAGGAAACATCTCATAGGATGTCATAGATGGAATTGTATATAGAGGAAACTCTCCCTCAATTATACGAGTAAGTAGACGCTTATTTTTAACTGGACTATCTGGATGAATATTACTAAATACAGACCGAACAATCTCGCGATAAATTTCGATAAATATGGCAGATTTCCAACTGCGCGCTACATGATTTTTGAGAGCAAAGTTAAAAGCCGCCTCAAAGATACCCTTTTCAAGAAGACGAATATCCTCCTTTGAAAACTTATCCTCCAGAAATTTAAGATTTGAGATACAAAGCAGTCTTATCTTATTTGTTTCAGGATCTGAATCAATTGAAATATCTTCTTTAAGACCTGCGGCATCAACCTTGTTATATGCTGGAGCACGCTTACGCTTTACTGGCTTTTCTTCCTCTTCTTCCTCTTCGATTTCTTCTTCAATAATAGAACTTTTCTCAACTTCATCCTCTTCAAATTCTTCAGCATCTGCTTCTTCTTCTTCTCCATCAGATTCCTCATCTTCATCAGATTCATCATCCTTTTCTTTATCAGCTCCAATCATAAATACATTCCATTGTTCTACAGTGTATGGAATTGGACTCTCCCAATTATTTGTTTGTGAAACAATTACCAAGGCATCCCCAAATATTGTTACATCTAAATATGGTTCTGGCAGTTCGATTTTATTTTCGGTACCTTTTTTACCCTTTTTATAACCAAATATGAATATATATTTATTATCATATTCATAACAACAAATACTCTCAGGCTCATCCTTCTTTTTAAAATATTTTTGTAATGTTTCAATGGATAGACTACTGTCTTCACTAAGTGTCAAGTTTACTTTACGAGCTTCACCCTTAATTGGTAGTACAACTGTGGAGAGAGAGGGCATTCCTGGATAGATTAATCACACAGACGTTGCTTAAATCCCTATCGCGTCTATTATATAGGATAATCACAATGCCGTCAATTTTTATCTGGAAGTCTACCACTACTAATACGTCAAAGAAAATGATTAGAATGTATTCTGGTTCTAATTGGGTGCTAGAAGAAAATGAATATTGCTCTAATTCAAAAAGTTATATGTATCTCGATCAAATTGTAATTTCTGAATCTAATGATTTATTAATTACTTTTCATACTAAAAATATGCCAGCAGACTGGGTTGGTTCCGAATTACTTGAAGTAAGTTATGTTCCTTATGAAATGATAAAATCCGATACTGTTGGAACTCTTGAAATGATTGGAGAGTGGATGCGATTTACAAAAAATGATGAAATAGAATATAGTCTAGAATCTTTAAAGGCTGAGTATATTAATATTAAAAAATGGATAAATCAGACAACACCCAATAATTCAAAACATATTACGAATAATTCAAACAATAATTCAAAGCATCAAAAATCTAAAGCTAGTCTTGATCCGCACAAGGTTCAACTAAATTTCCAGGAATTCCTTATTAAGTATAGTTTACCGGCTAATCATGCTAATTATATACTTAGCGCGAGTACATAATTATATAATATAATAAATATGATACTGGAATAAAATAATAAGTTTGATGTTGAATTGGAAATATGATTTTCACGAGATGAAAAAGAGGAATGAATTCATATATCTATATATTTGGAGTTCTGATTGTAGGATTTGTTTTTTACTTTTTCATTAAAGATAAAGTCTTTGAACCATCTCCATCATCAGATTCTACTACAGAAAATAAAGAAGCATTTGAAGTGCCTGCTCCTGCCTCAATTGAAATTCGTCAGGCCCCAATCTACCCTTCTCGTGTCGTTATGCCTTCCGGCCCTAATTCTCCCAGTCAAGAAGCACCTGAGGGTGAAACAGTAGTGTATGGTGATCCTGCTCCAAAGGATCCTTATTATGAACAACAGGAAAGTTCGGATATACCTGAAAATTTACGTTATCCTGAAAGATCTTTCCGCCCGCCGCCGCTAAATAATAATACATCGATTGCAGTTGAAGCGGGTATTGCAAGTAATAGTATACAGGTAACTTCTGATAATTCTCAGAAGATGAACCCAGACTTTATACAAGGTGGGGGAGAATTTATGCCAGGCATCTATGCCAATGACACTTTCTCTGATAAAAGCTATTCTGCTTTTTAGAAACCTAAAGAATTAATTTGTTTAATATATAATTAATAATGTCATTAATTAATTATTGTGACGATCGACTTACAGATAAAAATACATCACATTCATATGTGGAAGTATACGAAAAACTATTTGCTGCAAAAAAAGAGTCAGCTACACATGTTTTAGAAGTTGGTATAGGTTCTATTCCCTATTGGAATGGAGGTAGTATTAAAATGTGGGCGGATTACTTTACAAATGCGCAAATTCATGCACCTGATGTTATTAATATTGATATTGTTTATCCTGATCTAATTTCTCATCCACGCGTCTATCTTCATACATCAAATGATGCATATAATGATAAATTTTTTGAAAATACATTTTTAAGCAAAAATATGAAGTTTGATATTGTTATTGATGATGGGCCACATACACTGGAATCAATGATTAAATTTATTAATACATATTCAAAAATTATGAAAGATGATGGAATTCTTGTAGTTGAAGATCTATATGATATAACTTGGAGCTCTAAACTACTTGAAAATACTCCACAGGAATTAATTAAATATGTTAAAGTGTTTGATCGCTCTCATGTTAAGGGACGACATGATGATATTTTATTTGTGATTGATAAATCTACAAAATTATAGACTATGATATTATAGACTATGATATTATAGACTATGATATTAATAAAAAAACTGAAATATATGAAATTGAATCTAAAGCCTGATTACGTCTAATATATAGACTAAACATAAAATGATGAGTAAATCTGTTCATAGCACTGTACCTCAATTTGAAAAACAAAAAGTACCACGATTCCGTCGCCTAGATAATGATCATATCTCGGCCATTGAATCTCTTTTTAAACGATTTCCATTCTTGAATGAACGCGTAGAGATTCATATGCCTTTTGCTCGTGCTAAACCCACGTTCTCTTCTGGCACAGTTTGGGTTTGGCCCAAGTTTGATAAACGTCCTGTGGGATTCTTAATTTTCATGGAGGGATTTGCCCCGTGTATCTGGTATTCTGAACGCCAAGAGGGTATGACATTTCGCTGGCTGCTACCGCCGAACTTTTGCCAAAAAGGTGCGACAGTATGCCTAGCCAATATTTTGACTGGCGAGTCCAGTCTTCAAATTGAAGACATTATTATCTCTGAGGGGAAGGATTTATGGAGTAATATGACTTTTGAGGAACGATGGGCCAAACTACGCAATTTTTGGCAAAGTCTCCCACCCGATCAGCCACTACTTGCATTTAAACCGCGCGTTGTGAATCCCATTCCTCTTAATCAATGGTCACTACATTATGATGCGGCCATTTACTGGATTATTCAACCGAATCACTCAAAACAGCCTCGCTGGTATTGGAAAGATGTTGTAACTGTTCCTGAACATAAACCGGTTGAATTTATCGCCCCTGTTATCAAACGTGGTACTGAGATTCTTAATATTCTGGTGGCCGCTATTGAGCCATATTCTAAAGCTGTGCTACCTGATACATATACCCTTTTATCTCAAGAAAATGTTAATCTGGGAGTGGCGTCTATTTCTACACTTGATTTGTCGCTTGATATTCGTAAAGCTATTACTAATAAACCGTTTCTACCTGTGGAGGTAAAATGGAATGAGGGTTTTAATAAATATCAGGTTCTGCGTATTATGCCTGAAGATACGCCGATTACAACAGCGTCATTCTTTTTTCATAAGAATATGTGAATGCCAAAGCGTAAAAAATGACTATATACTAGGATGACAAGACATCGTGTCTCAAAAAGAAAAAAGCGGGCGTCCCGACGAACTAGACGTAATGGCGGCGGATGGTCTGATTTAGGAAAGGGCACCTTTAATCAAATAGCTGTAAGCCCTGGTTATCCAGTTCATGTCCCCTTTTCAGGCCCTGGTAAGGATTGTACTGGCAATCCTCATTCTATTCGCCCTGGATTTATTGATTATTTGACCCCCAAGGGGCTACCCGGTCTAAGCGGCGGCAAACGTCGTAATAGAAATCGCAAATTAGAAGGCGGTATGGCTATGCCTTCTGCTGCTTCTACTTATGAAAGTTTTAGCGGCGGGCCAGTACCTAATCCTAATCTACCACCAGTCTCAGGCAGTGTAACCCCTAAACCAGGTGATTTTCCTGATACTACCGGTGCGGGTGGATCAGTGGCACAGCCAAATGTAGTAATGAGTATGCCTGGCGTACCTGTTGCTGGTGCCCCGCTAATGGCTAAGATGCCAATGACACAAAAAGGCGGCCGCTACGGATTCTTCCCCGAAATGGGTCCTCTAAATCCGGTAAATGGAGTCGGTGTCACACCTGCTCCTTTTGGCCGTATTCCGTGTGATATTGGCACATTTAATCCACTAAATCCTAATCCTAACGACGTCCAACGCCTATCTACTACCCCCCTTACACCACCATATGTTTCTGGAAAACTAATGGGTGGTGGTGCTTCTCCCTTGGGCGCTCTATCTTCTGCGAATTTCCCAGTTGTGCGTGTAGGCGATGCCGATTCGATGAGATACTATGCGCCAACGGCTGGATACACCAATGATTTTATGACCTTTAAGGCTCCCAGCCCAGTACCTGGACTAACAATCCAACCACCATATGATGCTAAAGCATTTAACCAGGCCTGTGTAAAGACGGGTGGTAGACGTAACCGTAATCGTAACGGTGGCGGCAATCCAGTAGCGATGGACGCGGGTAAATTTACTCCAGTAACAATGGGTGAAATTGGATCGCGTTTTAGCTTTGATGGAACTAACAAGGGGTTACCTGTAAAGTTTGGAGGTAGACGAACTAAACGAAGAGTATTAAAACGTAAATCACATAAAAAGCGTAATTAATACCTTGTAAATACATATAATATGAAGAACATAAAGGATAATTTTAATAATATATAGAATCAATAATGAGTATTAATGATTTTTTATATTTGAATTCAGCGTATAATATGGGAGAGGGACATTCAGGGCAAATTCCAAAACAAACTGATACTCTAAAGGAACTTGCGTCAAATCCATCAATTAAAAATGTGTTAGAAATCGGATTTAATTCGGGTCATTCTGCGGATACTATTTTAAACTCTAATCCGAATATTAAATTGGTTAGTTTTGATATTGGTACAGGGAAAAATGTTATACTTGGAAAAACGTATGTTGATAGAAAGTATCCTTTTAGACACTGCCTAATTATTGGAGATAGTACAAAGACTGTTCCTGAATTTCTAAAAGATCACCCTGATTACAAGTTTGATCTAATTTTCATTGATGGCGGCCATACATTTGATATTGCTACAAAAGATATTATGAATTGTAAAGAATTAGCTCACGCAGAGACTGTTGTAGTTGTTGATGATGTAGTACATGACTCAAATGCTGAGTATTGTGTTGGACCAACTCAGGCTTGGACTACCGCGGCTTCTAAAAATATGATTACTATAACCGATACGATTAAATTTAAAGAAAATAGAGGAATGAGCTGGGGGAAATATGTTTTGTAAGCTATCCGTAGATCATACAATTGGATTAATATTAACTGTGCCACCTATACTAACCGTCTGACAACCGCCTATTAACCCTCTAAAATATTCTGTTTGTGCTCCAGCAGTAAATGTAATTAGTCTTGAAGAATTTCCATCTGTATTTTGAGGATTATTAATTAATTGTTTGCCATCCACATTATTTTTATATAAATTGCGCGCGTAATTTTGATTTTGGAGTCGCTGAATAATAACACGGTTATCAAAGTTGCGATTAGACATCCTACTTAATGCTATAAAAATATATTTCAATATTCACTTTTATTTTGAAAACTTAAATAACGACCCATGTTCATTTGGCTCAGTGCCATTAACTACTACCTTCTTAGGTTTATCAATATGCTGAAATGTATATTGACATTCTTTATAAAACTTCTGGCGAATATACCATCGCCGTTTATGACACTCATGAGAATCAATAATATCTACAATATGCGGTGCCACTTTTCTTTCATCAATCCGTTGTCTGAAAATGCGACCAGTTGATTGTTCTACGCTTTTTCTAGGAGTTGCTAGTATAACAGTGTTAAGCTTTTTCACCGAGAATGCTTCCGAACACATTTGATATGTTGCCAGTAATATCTGACATTTATCGGCATTATCATCTAACTTTGCCTGCTTCATACCACCAATATAATACCCATGTACATACTTTGCTGGTAATCCATCTATTGCCTTCTCAAACCATTCCAATTGTGAAATTCGATCACTTAGAATAAGTATGAAACGATTTGGATCTTTGGCATACTCATCAATTAAACCGAGGATTTTATTATTGCGCGGTTCAAATTCTGCGACTTGGTTTAAGAGTTTGGCAGTAACCGGTTCTCCTCTCCAATTTACTGGCACTTCTGAATACACAGGATCTTCTGAGCTAAACCAAACGGCCTTAACAACTGCTTCCTTATCAGGTTCTCTCTTTGTATTCTTGTATACAGGATCACCTAGATGATATTCAAAGACTTTAGACAAACCATCTTCGCGATCTGGTGTAGCACTTAGACCTAGCATAAATCTTGTTTGAATTTTCTTTAATGCCTGGCAAAAGTATGCCGCACCCAAGTGATGACATTCATCAAAGATTGTAAATCCATATTCATCAAAGAAGCCCTCTGGGAATTCACGGCGACAAATTGTTTGAATCATACAAATTGTAATATCATATTTTTCCGCATCAATCTGAACTTTGTTTCCTTGTAGAATTCCAACACGCGCTCCCTGAATAAAATTCTCAATCTCCGATTTCCACTGATTCATTAAGAACTCCTTATCAACTACAATTAAAAGGCGTTTTCTGAGTAAAACTGCGATATTAAGTGCCATAAATGTCTTGCCATAACCGCACGGGACGCAAATTAGTCCATTTCCGTTCTTTTTAATAAATGTTTCAATAATCTCTTTTTGGAAATCATGAGGTGGGAACTTAGTGCTAAATGATATTATTTCAGGAAGTGCTAGGCCTTCTGACACAATATTAGCTTCCGGCTCTCCATACTTTTTAATTCCCCAATGACGTGGGACATATAAACGAGTCTTGGATTCCGCATATATTGGAAAGTTTAAAATGTCTTTTTGAAATCTATCAAGAACTTTTGGAGCGACTGTTAACTCAGATCTAAGTTCTTGTACTTGAACTTCTGTTAAGAATGTTTTTTTAATCGCATACCCTTTAACGGTTAAAACACGATTAAAATCCTGTATAGACATCGTACTTTACTAATAATAGCTCCAGAATCTTAAGTCAATTTTTGATATACATCGGTCTATAATTTGAAATTATAGCTAATATACAGAGGAATGTATCGGACTGAATTAACTTATTTCATAGTCCTTACGGTAATTATACTATTTTCACAGTTTTTACCAACTGGTCTATTACTACTTCTAGATAATTTCTTGATACGAATTTTAGTAGTATTACTATTATTATACCTGATAACTCTTGGTCCTACGGCAGGTATTCTAGGGCTAATGGCTGTCGCAGTAATGTATTTAGAACGTAATAGACGTAAAGTTGTAGTAGCCGCTAAAAAACTAGATTTAATGGATTGGCAAAAACCAGAATATGCTACAGTTGAAGAAGCTGCGAAACCACAAACAACAGTTCCCGTTAATGAGTTTGATAAAAAAACGGACGAGGAATCATACTATGTTCCAGATAAAACATGTGATATAACTGACTTTGAACCGGTTGGCCCAACAATTAATGAAAAAGCGGTACTATCTACCATTTATCCCTTAAGTGGACAAAGCGCTGAAGCTGGTGATGGTTCTAATAATCTCTATGAAGATCTAGGATTTGGACATATTGAGGGTGTTGAAACAGTTGGCAACTAAAAGTTTTGTAACTAAAAGTTTTGTAACTAAATAATTATTATTTTCATTAATAATGAGCTAAATAATTATGTTCGCGATTTATAACTGTATGTCTTTTTGCTGTAGTGTTTTATCAATATAAAATGCTTTTGCCACTTCGGCTATAATAATATTTTTTGAGAGATCTAATCCCTGATTTCTCCAGTTTGGATTTGTTACATTTAAAAAGTTTTCATATGATGCCCGTGTATAGGCAATGCGAGGTATTCCTTTATTATCTGTAAATTGAATTGCTACAAGTGGTGGTGCTGATGTTTTAATTTGGACTAGTCGTTTACTACAATTATTTCCAAAACATTTTGCTAAATCCAACCGTTTTTGATTAGAACAGCTGTCTATGGAATTTGTATCTTTTTCAAATGTATCATAAATTATACACTTAGCCTGACTTGAATGTTGCGGACCAGTCATTGTGTCATTAAGTTGACCTGTCATACAGCCTTTTATTTTTTTGGCCTTATCTTCAAAATAATTTGGTAAAGATGGCATACAATATTCTTTGGCTTTTTCTGAATATATTCTTTTTATTAGTTCCGTACAATTTGGCATATCGGCGGTTCCATTACCATTTAACGTACATTGATTATCACTTAAACACTTATTAGCGATAATTTCACCATCACAGCATATAATATCTCCATTATTATTATATAAAGACTTATATCCAGAAGGGCAAGCATTTAAGTAAAAATTTTCAAATGGTTCTGTAAATTCATTTTGTACTATTTTATTATTTTTAAAGTATACAAATAAAAGAAGAACCGTAATGCTAATTAATAAAACAGTAAGTTCTAGCATTTCCTATTATTAGGCATTTTTTGAAATCCAATCTCCAGCCTTTAAAAACAGTACTGTAACAATTGCTATTCCTGCTACTCCTGCTACAATTCCTTCAATTTGTTCCGTAGTTAATGACGGTGAACTACTATCTCCTGTATTCGCATTCTTTTGGGCCTGATCTCTTTCAGATAAAACTGTATCTAGTGTTTTATTACCTGGTACTACAAGATTTCCTGATAAATCTTTTGCTTGGTTAAATGGTACACATTTATACTGATTGGTTTTATAATAGGGGCACTGCTCTGAATTCCATTTAGAACCAGATGTATTAGAACGTGGTGGAAGTGTATAATATATAATTCTGTGTCTAAATTCATCTGTAGAAGTTGAAAGTTGCGATGAATAAATATAGCCATCCGTTGAAATTATTGTGGGGACCTTATTACCCTTATCATTAAATTTATAGCTTTTTAATGTTGAATCACCACCTCTTATAGCTGCCGGAATAGAATAAGACGGGGAAGAATTTGTAATATTTAGTTTACTTTTTAGATTTTGATACATGTTTGATTTTAGAGTAATTCCATGAGGAAATACTACAACATATAAGCTTCGTGTTCCAGTTGGAAGATTAGTCTTATTATTCATTGTTTCAAAACACGTCATGTATGATAATGATGTTTGTGTAGTATCACCTTTCCATCCATAAAAGATAGATTCAAGATTTGGAATAATTGGACTTTTACTAGTATCATCCGCATTTACATATGTTTTATTATCTGGATCAATTATTCGATCTAAATATTCATTATGGTTTGGTGTACCACTATCATAAATTGGTACACATAGTAATATTCCAGATAATGGAGCAGAAGCAGTAGTATTATTAGTGCTATTGACGGAAAAAGATAACACTAATTCAGCTACTGGTTGAGTTGTAATACCAGGTAAAATGTATCCCTTACTTAGAACACTACATATCTGGACATCTACTAAACTAAACCGTTGTCCTCGATAGGTACATGTATTCTCCGTAGATTCGTCTATTCTATTTCCTAAAAGACTTGGTATTGTAGTTCTTGGTTTAAATGAAATTGAGAGTGGATAACTTTTAACTGTTATTGTATTTAGATCTGGTTGTTGAATTGGCCCAACAAGTTCTATAAATCCTGTATTAACATCAGATGGACAGAACATCTCTATCTTGAATCTATGGAAATATTAGTTATTAAAATACCTAATATATCTAAATTTAGAACTATGGTGTTGATTATAAGGCACCGCAATTAAGGCGCCACAATTAAGGCGCCACAATTAAGGCATCAAACTTAAATAAGATTCGTCAATATATCTGACATTTTTATATCCTTTTCTATATAAAGTCTCTGCTGCAATTACCGCTTTTTTGTCACTTTTTCCATTTGAATATACCAAAATCCAGGCATTCTTGTTAGGCATATCTAAAGGAACTTGTTGTGCCAGTTTGTCTAATGAAAATGGAATAGAATTGGGATAGTATCCCAATAATTCACGGTCTAAGGCGGTTCTAACATCTATAATTAGACCAAAACGACGCGATCTTGCCTCTACCACACTTATTTTAAGCGATGGTTCAGAGTTTCTATTACTTGTAGTAGTATTAGAATAAACCAAAAATACAATAACCGCTATAACTGCAATAGATAGTATTGGCCCTATAATATTTCGTCTAGCCATTCCTAAATTAATCCAGGAATATATTTGGGTCCATCAATCTTATATATAGATGTCTTACCAGGTTTATTCATAACATCAACTTTGACTTCATCGCCCGATAAAATCTCCTGGCATCCTACATCATCCATACACTGGCGTCGCTGGAAATTGATTGGAATTGGAACGGGATTATATGTATCCGTTCGTGTATAATAATTCCATCTATCACTGCCTCCTGTCGTTCTGCGACCATATAATGGTAAAATCTTATCTTCAACACGTACTACACCAACTGACTGGAATGATTCAGGGAGACCTTGCGTCGGAATGTTAATCGGTATAGACGCAATTCCACCTCGTGGAGGGAATTCTGGCGGAGCCATCCAAGATCTATATGGCTGCGGAGCCATATCATATCGCGAATCACCTCCCTTTATTGGAATTATTGTGGTTCTTGGCGAGTCATTACTCCCTGAGGGGGGCATTATAATGGTTGGAGCATCATTACGAGATCTTGTAAAAAATGCCGCATATAGGAAAAATAAGAGTGCGACCGAAAGAATAATAAATATAGTTGTACCAAGATCTCCTGAAATACAGAATACTCCAGGAGGGCATTTACTGCGACCTGATCTACCACGTGCCATCTTTACTTAGATCAACGAACATTTTATACCTTAACACAGTCTGGAGATACAGTATCACATCCCTTTCTACCCCAGCCAGGTCCATAACGACCGGGTTCATAGCCAAACCAAGGAGTCATTTTTACATCTTCAAATGCTTCAATACTTGATTTACAAGTCCAGAAAAATACTGCGATGCCTAAAAGAAGTAGTAAGCCTAAAATATATAATGTCATTTGCCTATTAATACATATTACTTTAATTTGTAAAAACTGAGTATATATTATATAAGTTATACTCAGTTTTTATGTAAATCTAATTATATTAGAATTCTTAATTAAATTTCTAAGCAAGTTTAAATAGCCCACCCGCCCCACCACCTTGGCCGCCAAACATGCCAGAGAACGTTTGTAAAAGTTCCTTACCATCGGCTAAAACGGGGCGCATTTGTGTAAGCATATTCATTAGCGATTTTTGGGTTTCAAGTAATTTCTTGGTATCGTCTGTCATGGAATTAATTTGATCGGGCTTGAAAGATTCCATTGCTTTCATAAGAGTAGAGCCAGCGTCTAACTTTGCTCCATCAGAATTTTCCGAAGGCATCTTTCCAACTTTAAACAAGCTATTTGTAGCGGATTGAAACTCCTCAGAGGCAATATCCTTATCCGTCTTTTTCTTAATATTCTCTACAGCGCTTGTAACCTCTTGTACCTTGTCAGAATCAACTTCATTTGTGCGCTTAGCAGGGGCAGAAGAGCTTTCTTGGCTTTCACCTTCTTTAGGGACTTGAGGCTGGACGTCTTCAAATCCTTCTACAGCAGGGTCATAAACACCAGCCGGTTCTAACTTAGGATCTTGAAGACTTTGAGGGATTGGATTATAATCCCCTTTCATTTTGGAGAGACGTTTAAGAATTGTTTGAGGGTTGTCAAGATTTTCAAACGGCTCTAATTTTCTTAATAGCGCCTTTAGGTAATATATGTAAAATAGGGAGAATATTACTGCGATTGCCACAACAATCTCAAATTGATCGATAAATGCGCCAGTTATTAGTGCTACAGCTGAACATAACAGTAATCCCGTTAAACCCGCATATATAAATGTATATAATACAGTTATAACCAAAATGAATACTGAAAATCTATAAGTGAGGTTATTAAACTTCATTTCTCTAAAGCTTAGATGGAAAGAAAATAAGCTTAAAAGACTATTAATGGCGCTAAACAACCATTAATGGTACAAGTACTTTTTGAATAAACCAAAATAAGAATCCACCAATTAAGGCCTTTGCACCTAGACCCGCCGTAGTTAAATCTCCTCCAATTCTTAAGAGTGATGGTAGATAATGACCGATTAATACATTTACAATTGGAAGACTTACAATGAAAATAATAATTGCCACAAGCAAGGGTTGTTTAATTTGGGACATAATATCGGAGTACATATTACCCTTAAATGATTCTACTAAAGTGGGTTGTTGGGGTGCTCTTTGACCTTGTTGGGGTACATTAGCAAATTGAGAACCACCATGAGAGAATTGTGGTGAATGCATTAAATGCGCAAAATCCGCGGGTGTCGGGTAATCTTTTCCAATCATATGGGCGGTAGCAGTACCAGGATCCATAGCTACAGGATATGTTGAATTAGGATTAGGTGAGTTCATAACTCTGCTGCCATTACCGGATGGAGGCGGAGAATTCATAATTGGGTTAGATTGACTAGGAATATTCATATCTGTAAGGATTTTATTAACAAGATCGTCATCTTTGTTACTAAATACCGGAGGTTTAGAATCTAAATCGCTTAGCAATGTTCCAGCCTGCGCCATTTCTTTAAAAAAGAGAGAAATCGTTTATTATAAACTATTCACATCGTTTAATTGGAGTACCGCGTCTAGAAAATTGGTCGCCAAATATTTCATTACTAGACATGTTAGGGCATTCTCGGAATGCTTCTATTGTCCCCGAGGCAGGGCAATCAACTATTTCAGATTTAAACTCAAAACATCTTCCACCACCCATCCTATAAACATATTTATCAAAATCCTTTTCTGCTGGAGCTTTTGATATGCTACATTCTGAACCTGTACATATAGGTCTACACATACACATTATGCCAACACCGATAAGAAAACTAAAGAATACGTTAAAACGTTCGTCTTTTAAAAATCTTAATATATTCATTCCCCTGATTTAAGATAATTATATTTTCTAAGATAGATACAAAATGTTACAGCATATCAGAATTCTTCCATTTATTATAGGAATAGTTCTAGGCGGTATTGCTATGTTTTTCGTTAAACCACAACAGAATGTTACATATAAATACCCCACTCCTGAAACTTCTGGAAAGATAGTTTATAAAGATAAAAATGGGGTGTGTTATAAATATTCGGCTAAACAACAGGACTGTGATAAAAATGAGGCGAGACTTAAAGACTTTCCGTTAAATAAGTAACTTATTTGTTTATGGTTATTGGTATGTTAGTAAGTGATATGGGTGCTAATTGGGGTGCTAATTGAGGTGGTACTGCCAATTGGGTGGGTGCAGCTACTTGAGGCCGACGTCTAACAGTTCTTGGTCCTACAACTGGCGATGGTCCTGCGACTGGTGGCGGTAGTTGCTGTGGTTCTGCGACTGGCTCTATCGCTGTCTCATCTACTAACCGTGGTTCTGTGCCTGGTTCTATCTCGACCTCTGCGGGCGTCGGTTTTCTTCTACGAACAACTTTTTGAGTCGCGACTGGAGCGGCAGCAGTCAAGGCCATATCACCTCTAAACTTTTCACGAATATCCATTAATGCTTTACCTAATAAGTTCTGCCCCGTCCAATTTATTGGATTTTTTGATTGAATATTATCTAATGACATTCCTATTCCAATTAGATTGTCATTTGGTATATAAGCACCTAAGACAGCGGTTTTAGTTTCTAATAATCTTGTTACTAATTCTGGATATTGATTAAATTTCGCAATATTAACATCATATAATAATTGCTTAATATTATCATTCCATTTAGCTTGGTTTTCATCGCCCGGCACATCATCTAATTCATAACTTACCTCCTCTGGTGTATCGGCAATCATAATTTTTTGTAGATTTTCCTGATCGTTGAAAACTTTTGCTAATTCAGCCGCTATTGCCTGTTTAGCGGAATTATACATTGTATTATTGAATTCAATTTCAACAGTCCATTTAAGGGATAAAAAACCATAATCATTTGTTTCAGGGTCTTCAAACAAAATTACAACAGGAACACTTGCCGCATCCGCTGCCGCCCTAGCCTCTGCTACACTTATTAATGGCTTGACTGGTGCTTTACCAGTTCTAACATATTGATCCTCTAAAGTAAAAGGACGAGTTTTAAGAAAGTAAAACATATAAGGATATTTACGTTTTTCAAAAGTTTTATCAAAATCTATTTTATTAATTGGAATACCAAAATCCTCTTGAACGTAATGTAAAGGAAACCGAATAGCCTGTAGTTTTACATCGGCTTCTTTTACTTTACGATTTATTCTTAAAATATCTGAATCTGGCGTATCAGGAGCTAAATTACGTAATTCTCTTCGTGCATCTTCAAATTCTTTATTGGCAATAGCGATAGCCTCTGTACGTTTTGACTCCATTTCATCAATTTCTTCATATGTTGGAGGTCTATAGTTAGGAAGAGAGTAAGTTTTTATGACAGAACCTTCTTTATTTAATTCTACAAGATTTCCATCATCATCATAGTCAAATAATTCAGGCTTTTTAGCCTTTGCTTTATAAAACTTTTTTAATTCTTCTGTCGACATTTATCTACTTTATATATTACTAATAAATTCTAGAAACTTTTTCTAGAATTTATTAGTAATGTCTAATCCGGATATGAAAAATACTGGTATGAAAGCATCCTCTGTGGATACTTTATATATAGCTACTCCTGTTGCTATTCTTTTTGTCTTAATTACAATGACTCTTTTTTATCTAAAAGATTTGATTCCACGATTTAATTTAGTATTTTGGTTATCTATTCCATTAACGGCAGCTGTTATTACAGGAGCTGCTAATACAATTATTCAATATACTACATGTAATACAGTTGATATAGGAAAAGCACTATTAGGCACAGTACCAACTATTATAGCAGTTGTAGTTGGATTAGGATTATCTTCCATTTCTTATTGCCGTATTCCGATTGTATCTGTATTTGCGCCATTATTCATTAATAAAACAACTACTAACTCAAAAGAGTGTTGTACTTCAAAATTAAATCTTAAAATGATTGAACATAACTATCCATTACTTGTAGGGATTTCTTATGGATTTTATGTGATGTTTTCAATATTGTTTGGTATGGTTATTGGTACCGGTATATCAAGAATATGTTAGATGAATCTATTCGCTTTCAGAATTCTGATATACTAGATTTGGCGCCTCAGGACCTAAATATATATATTTAGGGACACCATGTTTAATAGTTTCATTTGTATTAAGTATATAATACCCTGGTTTTGTAGAATTCGGTTTATTTTTTACTCCTTCCTCTAAGGAGGGTTTGATTGCTTTTGTGGAAACATTTTGAGGCTCTAATGCATCTGTTTGAACTGGAATATCTGTGATATTAGATACTCCACCCAATCCTGTATTACTGGCAATAACTAGCACTATTACATATGATATTATCGACCATGATATTGCAAAAAGCCAGAAAGGCATCCACGTATATTTTTGTTTATTACGTCCTAAACCAAACTCTTTCCATGTACCATCCTTGGCAAACATCAGTTCTGGTTTCAAAATTAAAATTATTGAAATACCTGCGAGGTATAATAAACCAGAGTAGATGAGTAGTGACATTCCTTATTTTTCTTAATAGAAAAATCATTGACGAGAAATCGTGATTTATTCGTGATCGTCATCTCCATGTTGATTATGTTCATACCCGCCTTCACGTTCAAACTCCGCATCCCCAAATACTGGAAATCCAAATTCATCCACTTCACGCCCATCTAATGCTTCCATCTGATCTGGTCCAAGACCCGGAAAATCAATTATTCCAGCCGCCTCTCTCTTCTGACGTTCAAGGTCATAGTAGTCCTTATCGTATGCGTAAATCAACTTAGTACCACCAACAGCCCATTTACCCAGCCCTAGACGCTTATTCATTAATTCCACAGCACGTTCCTCATCTGTTAATTTATTAAATTCAGCAATTACATTTACGCGCTCCTTTTCATTTCTTACCGCAATTAATTCTTTAATCTCTTGGTCGTTAAATGATATACGTTCACGTTTGTACTTATTTAAAGTAAGTGCTACAAGTTCTAGAAGAAAACGCATTGAGGGATCTCCAATTGATTTCACAGAACTTTTGATTTCAGTTCCTGGGGGGATCTCAGAAGGATTTATCATTGTCGCAATAGGCCCATATAACATAGCGCGCTGAATATATACTAGTGATTTCTCACGACCTGGTACAACAATTGGTCGAATCTTATTCTTAAAACTTAGAAGTCCACTCATTTGTTCCACAAAATATCTAAGCTTTGAGCGTGCTAATGTTAGCGTCTCTTTTTGAATATCTGCCTCTTTTGCCTTTATAATCTGTGAATCATTCTGTAGAATTGGTAATAAATCCTTCATTACATGATCTTCACTTAATGCTTTTTTGAGTTCAATCGGAATAAATAAGGAAGTATCCATAAATTGTGTTAATAAACGCTCAAATGGAGTTATGAAATATGTCTGAATAACTTGAAAGAAGTTCATCCAAGACAGTTTTACTATTTCTTCAATAGCGGTCTGATATGATGGATCAGTTAAACGTTCTTGAATAATTCTTTCAGATTCTGATGCTGCATCAGATAGTGGTCCAGCTGCTACTGCTATATCACCTCTATCTGCATCTGGCGGTAATTGTAAAAAGTTATTAGTTGTTTTTTGAATTATTTCACTCCATTCTGGGACAGGTGGAGGCGTTACATTACCAAATTGGGTCATTATATCTCTTACAGAGTCCTGTTCTACAATCTTTATAGAATCTACATTATTTACGCGGTGAATTGTGTCAAGTAATTTTGTAAATTCTTCCGTATCTGTAACTACTTTTTGTGATGCGAGTGCGGATTTACCCTCTGTATCTACATCCATAACTGCGGGAATTGTGGGAAACTGGAATCCACACCAGGGGCACATATTTGTTAAACCAGGCTCATGTGAATAACCTAGGCGTGGACCCTGGAAACAACACTTTAAGAAAATTCTATAGTACAATTCACTATCTGGCTCAACTACATCAGCGCTCAATGGTCTTGGAATAAATTCTGTAACTAAAATCTGTCCTTGTTGATTCGGGACAAGAATTCTTCTACCAATTGGAGGCATATCAGGCGCATTTTTCCAGAAATTTCCAGGGTCTTCTATCTTTGCGAAACAACATGTCGTTTCACTAAGTGGTGAACCTTTTACAAGTGATGCAGTCTTCTTGGCTAAAAGATGTGCTTGGCGAATCCAAAGTTTTACAAGACCCAACTTTCCTTTATTTCCCATGGCGGCAGCCACTTCAGGAGTAATGACGTCTTTTGCGGCTTCTTCTGGTGTTACAATAATTTGTTCGGGTAAAAACGTGGCAGGAATTTCATCTACTGCTTGTCCTATACTCGATAAGCCCTTCTCTTTTAGTTTTATTAGGTATTGTCTCTTTTCTGCTAACTGAGCCTGAATAATATCATCACCTATAACCTCTTTTAAGATATTATCCATATAAGCTACAATACCTTGTTGTCTCTTCAGATTATCGGCTACTTTTTGGAATCCCGTCTGATTCCATGGTGCTTCATTTCTACGAATAGATCCAACCGCGCATGCCACATAATCTAATCCTTGCTTATTTGTTACCTCATTATCTAACGGATATCCATCAAATCCAGGAGAAGCACATCCAATTAGTGCATGCCTAATAGCATAAGATGGGATTTTTGTCTGAATCTCCAATAATAAAAATAAAGCAGATGCGGTTATTATATTTCTACTTACAGCCACATCATAATCAGGCATTGTAGTGCGTTTTTTCTTCTTCTCATTATAATCATCGCGTGTTGGGAAACGATTAACCCATGAAATTACTCTGTCAATTACATGTCTAAAGCCTTGATTATCCATAACTACACCTACACGTACTGCTATTTCGGAAATTATATTATATACTTTAGTTTCATCATCATTGAGATCCAGCTCTTTCTTTTGCGATGGTTCAATAGGAACACTGACGAGTAGATCAAGTCTTTCTTCAAATACTGCATCTTCATCTACTAAGACGGCGCGGCCTGATTTTGGATTTCCATTATCGTCAAATTCCATACTGTTTTCAAAATCTAAATCACGAATAGCTTGACCGCAATTTCTACATATATACTTTCCCTGAAAAGATCCACCAGAAAACTTAAGAATAACTTCTTTCTCAATTGTGGACTTTTCAGAGGGATTTAAATACGCTTGGATTTGTAGTCTTTCATGAAGGCATAGTAAATGTTCTTTACATATATTACAGTTAATCCAGTTTCCGTCTCTAATACCCTGATATTTCTTAAAAAATTCAGTTAATTTTTGGAATCTCTCACCATCATCATATAATCTTCTAATTGCGACTAAATCGGCCACATGTTTACAAGTATTTCTCTTCGGTTTCTCCCCAGCATTTTGTTGGTTATACTTCAATAAGTTTGCCACCTTTAGAGTTTGTAGATACATAGCATTATTTGAATCCAATAAAGCTTTAGCAATAAGTATAGAATTTTTACCTGCCGCAACTTGAAAGTAATCCTGATGTTTATTCATAAGATATGCGACTTTGGCAATATCTGAATCTGCTAAGGCGGGATTAATGCGTTGAAACTCTTCAAGATCCTCGACGAGAGTTGGCTGAGAAAGGATTTCCTCAAGAATAGCAGGCGCATCAATAAATGGATTCGGTTCTGGAGCATTTGGAGGCTCTGCGTCAACTTTTTCTCTGAGTTTTGCGATAGTCGATAGTAACTGATTTTGATATAATGTAATCTTGGTCAGTAAAACTTCAACTATTTTAGGAGATAGCTCTAAATTTTCCATACCATATTGTTCTAGTGTAGCAAATGTATCTCCTAGACCTAGAGCAGGCACAGATAATCCCTCAATATAATCGGGTAAGGGAATATTACCAAGAGTGCTTCTTTCTACATCAAGTAATAATAGATCATTTGATGTTCCTACTTCTTTAGGCGCACCCGTTTTTTCAAGAATAGAATGCATGGTTTCTTTTGGCATTTGGCTGCGACCGCTGTCAATGGCGAGACTTGTAGAGCGTGTTGTACCAATGTTGCTAGCGGTTTTAATAGGGAAAATTAAATACGAATTTATTGTAGCACTATCTTCGGATAATAGAACCTGTTTGCGTCTATCAACGCCTTTACGATATGTAGTAGATAGGGCTCTCTCAATACCGAAAGGAATTTCAGTAAATACAGGAGGTGCTTCTTTGTCATGACTAGCAATGTAGCCTGGAATTGTTTCAAGAAATATTGTTTTATCATCTACTTCAGTGAATTCTGGTGCTTCACTTCTAAAGAATTCAGAATCTGCTACAGCTTTCCATAGCGGTTCGCCTACTGCTGCCGAGGACCAGGGTGAAAGGTATTTCTTTAAAAAGGATTGCTGATCGGCCCATTCACGAACTACCCCTCCCTGAGAACTTACATGAAAACTCTTATTTTCCACTATTTGGTCCAGCTCCGTCAAAAAATTCTCAAAATGGACTCCTTCCATGGTTTTAGATTCATTAAGTTCATCTTCCTCGTTTACTAGATATTCCTTCTTACTTATTCTAAGTACAGGGCGTCCTAGTGGAATCGCAGCCGTTTTAATTAGCTCAGCAAGGGTGCCAGCGGAAATCGCTTTTGTACCTTGTATTGTGCCATCATCATTGTAGGCAATAGTTGCCTGCTTAAGATTAAAGAGGGTTTCAACAAGAATGCGTACCATGCGTATCGATTGCGGGTCTTTTTGTAATACTGGATCAAGGCTGCTTATAAAATCATTAAGTGCGTCTATCTTTTGTAGATTGTCTGGTATACGTTGTTCGAAAACAGCCGCCTCTCTAAAAACTTTTGGACGTACAACTTCAATAAATCCGACTACTTCAATTTCATCCTCTTCTTCTTCTAATTCGGCTGCTAACTCAGAATCTAATTCACCTTCTACCTTAATAATCTTATCTCCTTCTGACCCATCTACTTGTTCTTCTGGACCACCAACTAATTGACGAATACTAATGATTTTAAAATCTTCATCAGACTCTATACCAACAAAATTAAAATTTAAATCATTAGTAATTTCAGTATCATCTAGGTCCTGAATCTGGATATAATCATTATCTTTATCAACTTTTACGATTTTATAGGATTTATATAATTCGCCAGCCGCATTGAATGTATCAATAATTTGATTAATTCTAAAATCTTGTTGCTCTACAAAACTATCGAATAAGCGTTTTTCAATAACATATGCGGCAGTTACACCATCTTCCTCTTTGTATAATTCCTCATCATCAGTTTGATCGAGTTCAAAGTCGTGTAAACTATTTGAAACACCGTCTGGTTTTATGCTTATACGCTCTAAACTTCTATAATACACACTACCAATAGTTCTACCATATTTTTTAGAGTCAATAACTACTCTATCACCTAATTCAATAAAGAGCATAGGGTTATATTCATCGCCTAACGGATTTGTATCACCTGTCGGAGCAATTTGTACTGATGATTGAATGGCCCCTTCAACATTGGCCTCATCATCAATCTCATCGTCAACACCAGTACCTTCTTCAAGAACAGTAGTAGGATTTTCAGCGGGTGTCAGAGGTGTTGTTACATTACTCTCATTTTGTTCCATATCCTCATCAGGAGCTAATTCTTCTGCATAGGTTCCATCCATTGCGCTCTATCATCCTATTAAGATTCTTCTAGCCTCACAAAACCTCAAATTAGTGAATTAATAAAATAAAAAAATAACAAACAGATATAAAGAAATTAATAGTATATTATTTAGTATTAGGAAATGCCTATTCAATATGGAATTAATGTATTTAAAGACCTTGTTATGCAGTATCCAACTTGGGAGGAATTACAAAAATATTTAGAATCACCTGAGGGTGGATTATTTAGAGTGGCTGATAATAAAGAGGATAGCGGATTTTGTGTAATACGTTATGAAAAAGGAACCAGTAAGATGGATCTGCCTCATAGTAAGTGGTTTCGTTCTGTAGTGTGGAATACTAAGACTAATCGTCCAGTATGTGTAGCACCGCCAAAAGCTGCGTCTCAAGAATTTCCTTTTAAGACTCTTAAAGATGTTTCTGACGCGGGCGTAGTATGTCAGGAATTACACGATGGATTTATGATTAATTGTTTTAAAGCAGTTGGAGATGAGACGTTTCATGTTACAAGTCGTTCAAGACTTAGTGCGGCCGGAAAGTTTTACTCAAATAAGTCATTTAGGGAATTATTTGAGGAGGCATATGTAAATACAAATAGTGAGATATCAGACTCCAATCATGATGTTCGTTCTCCTAATGTAGCTAGTTCTGAAGCTGCCACATTTTATAGTTTTCTAGTACAACATGCGGAACATAGAAATGTAAAACCAATTACATCAAACCGTGTATATTTAGTTCATAGCGGAGTTGTATATGATGATGGACGTATTGAATTTGTAGATACTCCTGAAATGGTAAGAGGTGTGCCAAATATTGGCAATATTCCTTTAGTACCTCTAGTAACAAAGCCAAAGATTTCATATGCGCAGATTGTATTGGCAAATACTGAACCAGAGATGGTATCAGATGATTCAAGCGAAGTTCAAAAATGGATTAAACAACAACTTATAGATAGGGATTGGACGTTTCAAGGACTTGTTTTCAAGGACAGTGAGGGTAATCGATGGCGTTATCGTTCTGAAAAATACTCTGCGGTAAAAACGCTAAGAGGAAATAGCCCTAATATTATTGAGCGTTTCGCACAGCTATATACTCAGAGTTTGATTGTAAGATATTTAGAGTATTTTCCTGAAGATAAGAAATTGATCGTGGATCATATGAAAATTATGGATATTCTCATTAAGTTTCTATACGATAATTACGTAGATATTCATATTACTAAAGCAAGACCAGCTGAAACAGTTGATAAAATGTATCTCCCTCACCTTTACAGTATTCATGGTATTTTTCTAAATCAACTTAAGCCTAGTGGAAAAAAGGTTAACTTTTGTGAAATTAAGGAGTATCTTCATAAACAGCCGTGGCAGAGAATTGTGTTTCTAATTAAGAAACTACCTAAGGTATAAAAAATATTTCAATTATTATATAATAATAAATTATAAAGAACTTAAAACTTATCCACATTTCTAATTTAGAAATGTCGAAAAGTACTAGTAAATATGCGCTTGGAATTGATCTTGGCACCACTTTTTCTTGTGTTGGTGTTTGGCAGAACGATAGAGTAGAGATTATTGCGAATGAGCAGGGGAATCGTACTACCCCTTCTTATGTGGCATTTACTGAGAGCGAACGTTTAATCGGTGACGGTGCGAAGTCACAGGCGGCAGCTAATCCAAATAACACTGTATTTGATGCTAAGCGTTTAATTGGTCGTAAGTTTGATGATGAAACTGTTAAGTCTGATATGGCTCATTGGCCTTTCGCAGTTATTTCAGGAACGGGTGGTAAACCTCAAATTGAAGTGGATTTTAAGGGAGAGCGCGTGAAGTATCAGCCCGAAGAGATTTCTGCCATGGTTCTTACTAAAATGCGACAGACCGCGGAGGCATATCTGGGCTGCGAAGTAAAAGACGCAGTTATTACAGTGCCTGCGTATTTCAATGATTCTCAGCGCCAGGCAACTAAGGACGCAGGTGTAATCGCAGGTCTGAATGTGCTTCGAATTATCAATGAGCCGACCGCCGCTGCGCTAGCATATGGTCTTGATAGAAAGAAGGCAGGAGAACAAAATGTGTTGATATTCGATTGCGGCGGCGGTACGCATGATGTATCTCTTATTACAATTGATGATGGTGTATTTGAGGTGAAGGCCACTGCCGGCGACACTCACTTGGGTGGAGAAGATTTTGACAGCGCCATGGTGGATTGGTGCGTCCAGGAGTTTCAAAAGAAAAATAAAAATGTAGACTTGAAGAATAATGCGCGGGCTCTTCGTCGTCTAAGAACAGCATGTGAGCGTGCCAAGCGTAGTTTGAGTACTTCTACGCAGGCAAATATTGAGATTGATGCCCTCGCAGAAGGTATTGATTTTACAAGTGTAATTACGCGGGCAAAGTTTGAGAGTCTATGTGATGCGGCATTTCGTCGTACTATTGCCCCACTGGATCAGGTACTGCGTGATGCTAAGATGTCTAAGGATCAAGTTCATGAGATTGTAATGGTTGGTGGCTCTACGCGTATTCCTAAGATTCGTGATCTTGTAAGCTCTTTTTTCAATGGCAAGAAACTAAATGACTCGGTACATCCAGATGAGGCTGTAGCCTATGGTGCCGCAATTCAGGCGCATATTTTGACAGGTGGAAGCGCAAATGACCGCACATCTGATCTCATTTTACTTGATGTTGCGCCACTTTCGCTTGGTCTTGAAACAGCAGGTGGTGTAATGACAGCGCTTATTAAGCGTAACACAACTATTCCGTGTAAGAAGTCTCAGACTTTTTCGACATATGCCGATAATCAGCCAGGTGTTCTAATTCAAGTATTTGAGGGTGAACGTCAATTTACACGGGACTGTAATCAACTAGGTAATTTCAAGCTTGATGGTATTCCGCCAATGCCCCGCGGTGTTCCTCAAATCGAGGTCTCATTTGATATTGATGCTAATGGTATTCTAAATGTATCGGCTGCTGAAAAATCGACGGGCAAGTCTCAGAAGATTACTATTACAAATGATAAGGGGCGTCTAAGCAAGGATGAAATTGATAGAATGGTACAAGAGGCTGAAAATAATGCTGCGGATGATAAGAAGCGTATGGAGAGGGTGGAGGCTAAGAATCAACTTGAATCATATCTTTATAACACGCGCAATTCAGTGCGAGAGGATAAGGTTAAAGAGACGCTTGGTGAAAGCACTATAACTGAAGTTGAAGAATGGGTTAAGGAGGGTATTGAATGGCTTGAAGCTAATACTGAAGGTACAAAAGAGGAATATCAAGAGAAGCAAAAGGTTTACGAGGAGAAGATTAAGCCTGTAATGATGAAGTTGTATGAGAAATCTGGGGCACCTGGATCCCAATCTAATGAAAGTGAGAGTTCTAAAGGTCCAAAAGTGGAAGAAGTTGACTAATAAAAGCCTAAAAGATAATGTCATTTTAAATATAAAATGCTATCAACTTCGTCCATGATTATATTTGGAGTTATTGCGTTGATCGCAGTAGTTGTTATATGGAAGTTTTGGAAAAAGCCCAATCTTTATAAGAAAAGTGATGATCTGATACAATATCAAGAAGAAAATGAAGACCAAACAAAAGATAAAGATAAAGATAAAAAACCAGAACATGAAAAAGAACAAAAACAAGAACTATCTGAATCGACAGATTTAACACAGATACCACTAACAGTTTTTGCGGTAAATGATAATGGAATTTTGGATTTAACAGATATGAGTGGGAAAGTTCTAAACATTGGATTTGGAAGACATCCTAAGACGTATGCTATTTTGCTTAATTATGCCGAAAATGATACAGATAAAATCGAACAAGGCACAACTATTACTTTTATTAGTAAAGTTGGTAATACAAAAGTATATGATGTAATTCAGCAACCATATATTATTAATTATACTAGATTATAAAGATGGACCTAAAACTTTTATCATATATAATGTTATGGAGGAACTACTTAAAAGCCTACAAGGCAAAAGTATGACAAAGAAAAGTCTATTTGATTTTTTGTCTGAAATTAACCTTGAAGAACTTTCTAAAGAAAAACCAAAAAATACAATTATTTATGAGGATATTGTAATACATCCTATTAAAGAAGAATTAGTTCAAGAAAAGCCAAAAGGAAAAAAACGCAAAGGTAGAAAATTAAAGGAGAAAAAACCAGTCCCTGAATTAAAATGTGAGGCATGTATGAAAGTATTTTCTACCCAAATAACTCTTGATAATCATCATAAAAATGTATTTGTTTGTAAAAAATGGATTGAACTCCCTAAAAAACCTAATATGATAAACATGAATAAAGGTATTCATTTAATAATTGACGATTTACTTGAAAATACTATTACAAATGATAATAAATTACAATGTAAATTTTGTAACTACACATTTAGTACAAAAGGTAATCTTCATAAACATTTTAATACATCTACATTATGTAATATTATGGCATGTGATGAATTTAAAAATGTAGTTAGTAATTTTAATTCGTAATTTTAATTCGTATTATTAATACCTAAACCCTTAAATGTATATATAATCAAATATGATTTATTTGATTATAACTACATCTATTAGTAATTGCTATATATCTTAATATGTAATAATTCATTACTATATTATTAGTATTTGTTCTTTATTTAAATTTATTTTATCTATTACTTCTTTATTAAAACATCCTCCATTTAAAATAATAGCATTCATCATATTATTATAATTATTTTCAAAAGATTTACATTCTAAATTGTATCCATATAAATATTTTCCAATTTTATTTGGACTATTATCTAAAACAAATTCTATATCTTTAATTTCTGTAATCATCAATAAAAATTGGGTATGTACTGATGCAGGCCAAATACATATTTGTTTATTATTCTTTTTATTATATTTAATAAAGTCAATAATATCCTGTTTTCTACTTAATAGATTATTAAAATAAGAATTAATTGAATAATTTTCATTTATTAGTTTTTGATATTTTAAATTATTATTTCGTTTAAATAAATAAATAACCGAATGATTTTCATACTTTATTTGCTCTAACATTTCAAATGAAAAATTATTAAATAATAACTTTATAAAATTATTATCAATATAAAAGGTGTGTTCTGTATTCAATACGTGATAAATATTGTTATCTTTATAATGTTCTAAATCCGGCCATATTAACAAAAAATATTCAATATTTGTATTTTCTTTAATTTTCTTCAAAATATCTATAGGATTATAAAAATGTTCCATTACATGTGAAATTATAATAGTATTTGAATCTGAATATTCTTCTAGATTTACATTTTCAAAAAAGTTATTTATAATAATTTGTTTTTCTATGATATCTCCTATAAATTGTGGCTCAATTATATAATATTTTGATATCTTTTTATATTCTTGTAAAACTAGACTACTTAATATCCCTTTTGCAGAACCAATCTCTGTTATATTTGTTATATTATCAATATATTTTCCTAATATATTACAAGCATATTTATGTAAATTCTTCATAATACTTCCAGTAGAATCGGCATGATTAAATTTATAGATAATATCTAAGTTACCTAAGTATTTAGTTTGAGTAGTTTTACAGTTTGAACATGTTAATACATTATATGGAATAAATATATTATCTGAATCTTTACTTTCATTACAGTAACAACTTATTGGAATAGATAAATCTTTTGTAAAAAAAGTATCATTTAATACATTATTACAAATAATACAATTTGTTCTAATATTAAAAGTATCCATATATATAAACATACATATATATGTTTATATTACTTTAATTAATTAATTAATTAATTAATTAAGCATATATAAAACCTAAATATAATATTGTATATATAATTAAATATGATATATTTTATTATAACTACATCTATTAATAATCGTTATGGGGCACAGCAGACAGTGAATGACCGAAAACAACGATACTTGTATGCTATACACGAAACAATTAAACTACTTCCTCAGGAAATTACACCCATTATTGTTGAAAATAATGGAAAACGAGATACATATTTAGATAATTTTTATCACGGAGTAAACAGGATAAAAGTAGTATATACCGAAAATAATAAACTGCCATTTAAAAGCAAAGGCGCAAATGAATTGCTTGATATTAAGGAAGTAATTGATAAATGTAATATAAAAGATGATGATATAGTAATTAAATTAACTGGACGTTACAGAGCTTTATCACCAAAATTCTTTAATGATGTTATTGCAAATGAGCACGAATACGACGCATTCGTAAAGTTTTTTGGGACATGTAGTTTGAAGTTTGAAATATATGATTGTATTCTAGGATATTATGCTATGAGGGCAAAATATATCAAGCTATTTAATCATTATTCAATTGACAATTATCAATCTGCTGAAATTGCCTTTGCACGATATGTCCGACTTTCAGGGGCTCATTTGAAGGAAGTAGAAACTTTGGATGTAGAATGTTGCTTTGCGGAGGATAATAGGATTTTAGTTGTATAATTATATATAAAATAAAGATATATACTAAAAATATATTATATAAAGATTTATAATTAATTAACCAACTTTAGTTACTTGTGCCACTTTTGGACGATTGCGGCGAACTGCAATTGATGGTACAACAGACGCGCCAGTTACAGTCTGCCAAGCTATACGAAGCTTCTGAAACATATCCACACATCCTTTCGCCGCCTCAGCTAGAGCTAAACGCGCAGTAGCTTCCTCACCATCTTCCACGCCAATTCGGAGAATAATTTCATCACGAAGAGGATGAGGAACTGAGTATCCCGCATATGTAACTTTAGGTGTGGCTTCACCCTGAATATGGTTTTCAACTAGCCATGTCTGAAGTAGATTACCCAGTGTATGGTCATGGCCGCGAATTAGGAAATCAAAACCAATAATTCGGGTATCAGCTGAAGAGATAGTAATCTCCTCAGGAAGATCGCCGTGATGAATATTTACATAACGACTACACATATTTTCACCAACTTCACATGCTCTCTTAACAATATATGGCACAGATAATACACCAGCTGTTTCTACAGTAAAGTCAAAACTAAACGGCTCATTTTTCTCATTAATTTTGAAACAACGCTTAATTTGCATTGTATTAAATTCACGACGCAACTCATTATAACGTTCAGAGCCTTTTTCAACCGCTGATGCCTTCTTAGCAACATCAAGCCATTTTACAAACATTTCCTCAACTCTCTGAGGACTAGAATCTGGTGTATACTCATAAGAGCACTGTGATACAGGGATAAAACGCGCATGTTCGCGTCCAGTTCCCTTAGTAGCCTTCGCCTCAATCTCAATGAATTGTTGAAGAGTATTAGAACCTGGTTGAAGTGTGGCAATTAGGCAAGTATCGCCTGTAATTGAATTAGGAGGAAAGAATTTTTCAGTTGGAATAGGATTAGGCTCTGAAACATCACCCACTGGTACAATCTCTTTAATCTTAAAATCACCTGATTTAACATAAGTTGTATTGTCTTTATCACCGGCAACCTTTAAAGTAAATACATACTTATCACTTTTCCATGTAAGTGGTTCAGAGACATTAATTGGAATAAGACCGATACGGTCAGCCAACATTTCATTTGTCATTGGAGTATCATTTCGTTTTATAACAACATCGGTTGTTGAGCCCGTAGATGTCATATCCGAGCGAAATGCTACTGTTTCTACACCTGTAAGAATAAGGCGTCGAATAGTATTGGCATATGTAACATGGATGGGGGAAAGAGTAAAAGTGTAGGCACGCTCATTAAGTTTTCTTAGATTTTCAAAGTTCATCTTGTTGTCCTAACATATCTTCCGAATGATGATTTAGATCAAATTTTATTTAGATCTTGATGCGTCCATCTCGATTAGGATTCGTTCGTTAATTAGAAAAGGATGAGCAGAAGTACACCTTCACCAATTCACATATGTTTCTACTCAAATCGATGTGAATGGTCAAAAGCATTTATAACTGAAATATCTCAAACACCGTATCATAAAGAATTCCGTTTTATTTGTGTAGATCCTTCACCCAATCGACCCCAATTACCTACTTGGCTAAAACAGACTCCGACTCTTGTTATTTCAGGAGAGCCTGAACCAAGAACCAATAGTGAAGTTATGAATTGGTTGTATGAACATAAGATGAAAAATGGGGGAGGAGGTGGCGGTAATGCTGGTAATAGTGATAATGGAGGTGGTGCTCCCACTTCTGTAGAACCCGAACCATATTTGGATATGGAAATGGGCGGGGGATTTGGCGATTCATATTCATTTTTAGGAGATGATACTACTACACAAGGGAATGGTGGAATGAGAATGAAACATAATTTTACTTATTTAAACGGACAAGAATATGTTAGTACGAGAGAGGCATCTAATTTTCAGACAACAAGTTCAAATCAAAAACGTAGCAAGAAGGAAGAATTACTCGACCAACAAATGGAACAGTTTCTTAAAAGCCGAGACAATGGGATTCCACAACGTATTGCGAGACAATAATTATTTAATAATGAATCTGGATAAAAATCAGTCTAAAGAGTACTATCTATCATAATAGATAGAGTATGAGTGCGCTTAACGCATTTACTACACAACTTGTAAATTTCTTTGAGGAATTGTGTACTACTTTTCCTGAAGAAAGAGATATTAAACTGGCAACTGAAGCAATTACTGGTGCTAAAAAGATTAATCCAAGATTAATTTTAGATTTATTTACCGAACATGTATATATTGAATTAGCATCTTCTATAACAAACCGTGATATCGGGCATATTCGTCAAATAGCGCAAAAGAAGATTTCAACACAATTTAATGAAATGATATCCGCACTTGCCATCTTTGATAAACACTGGGATACAATGGGTACTGCCAATCAAGAAGTAATTTGGAAGTATTTGAAAGTATTATGCGTGTTATCAGAAAAAGCACGTGCCAATTAATCAATCATCCAAAGGACTCAATAAATGGTCTAAAGGGTTTTTATTAGTCCTTAAGAAGAATGGCACAAGCAACAGCAAAAGCAACGGCGGAAGCAACAGAGGAGAAATCCGTTTTTAGTACTAAATATAGCGAATTTGTTGAAGATTTGCTTGGAACTTTACCCGAATATACTTCACAAATTCAATTAGCAAAGGCCCTTGATGATAAAACACGTCTAAGTCGTTTTCAGGAAGAAGTAAGAGTTGGAAATACTTTTAGCGGCGATGAAAATAGCGAAGCAGAATTTACTAAAAATCCTAAAATGGTCCTACCAGGGGTAGAAATCTCGGATGAGGTATGGGCTTCCTTGTCTAATAATAGCCGAAAAGCAATATGGGAGTATGTTCGCATTCTCTCAATCTGCTGTTTTATGGAGGCAGGTTTCTCAGAGGATTCTAAACCTCCCGCCTGGATGGATGATGCCATGAATGATATGAAGAAAAAGTTAGAAGGAGTTGACTTTCAAAATATTATTAAAAAATTTATGACTTTCTTTAAATCTACCCAGGGTTTTGCTGGTGCTGATACTGCTGGTGCTGATACTGAAGGTGCTAATAGTGGCGCTGCTAATTCAGGGCTACCTGGTGGATTTGAGAAGCTTTTTGAGGGTGGATTTCCCAAGATTCCTGAAAAATTCCTAAAAGGTCACATGGCCAAACTGGCCCAGGAAATTGTGAAGGATATTACACCTGAGGAACTTGGAATTAGTCCAGAAATGATGGCCGAATGTGAGAAAACTCCGTCCCGGGCCTTTGATATTCTATTTCAGGTTTTTACCAATAATCCTACTATTATCCAAAAAACCGTTCAGCGAATTGGTAAACGACTTCAACAAAAAATCGCATCTGGTTCTATTCGACCACAAGAAATTGCACGTGAAGCCGAGGAATTAATGAAAGAGTTCGCAAGCAATCCGAGTTTTGTAGAAATGATGGAGGGAATTAAGAGCGCTTTTGGCTTTGAAGATATGGGCTTGGCTAGAGCAGCTGGAAGAGAATCTAGTGCTCGGTTGGCAATGGTAAAGGAGCGGTTAAGGAAGAAGGCGGCGGATAAAGGGATCACAAAAGTGGAAGCCTCTTCCCAATCGGGTGGTGCATCATTAGCCCAATCTGAGGCAGCTATGGCAGCTCTTCTTAGAGAAGAATCGCTACGTCCTAGCAGCAGCGCTAATCAGTTAAAGAAATCTCAAAAGAAAAAGGCAGCAGGAAATGGTAAGAAATAAAGTTTCTAAGATTTAGGATAATGAAGGATGATAAGAGCTGTGAACCTCCTTTTTGGAAAGATGTCACGATCTTATTCCAAAATTTCAGCCTACAATTTAAGCCAAAATGTGAGCATTCTGCTTGGAATTTTGCCGCCCGGTTAGGATTGGTGTCGCTCCTTATAGGTATAGTAGGAAGTTTATTTGCAGGTCTTCCTGTTCTCGCTGTATCATTAATATTTGGTGTATTAACAGCAATGGCAATTATTTTTACAACCGACTTTGAACCATCCTCCAAAAAAGGTAAGAACTGGGATAACTATAATACACTACCTTACGTTGCAAATGTTGAGCCAACTGAATATTTACCATCTCCTAAGAATGTTGAATCATTTGTAAATGGCGGCTCCGCGGTGGGTAGCGTACAGCCAAGTGGTCCATCAGGCGTGGTTGAAGTAGATGCCTCTCCATACTCTGGTCCAATGCTTCCTGATTATACACCCCCATCTGCACGCAATCTCTTTATGAATGTTCTACTCGATGAAATTAAATACAATCCTGGACGCCCTGAAGCCGCGCCTGTAAATAATCCAACGGTAAAACAAACCTTAGACGATTATTTCCGCGTCCAATGGTTTTCGGACCCAACAGATGTGTTTGGGAAGAATCAAAGCCAGCGCCAGTTTGTAACACAGCCATCTACGACTGTACCGAATGATCAGGGCTCCTTCGCTGATTGGCTTTACAAGATTCCTGGTAAGACTTGTAAAGAGGGTGGAAGGGATGCGTGCCTCGCGGGAAGTGATGGTGGGCCTATTCCTTGGTTGAATCAGGCATCTTAGGCTAAAAATCATTATAGGTTAAAAACTAGAATAATTGTATTATTATTATTTTTAACTTTTATATCTTTTAAAATTTAGAGCATATTACTTTGCGAGTAATTTACTAATACTTTTTTTAAGCGCATTATTTCTTTTAGCACGTTCAGTTTGTTTTTGAGTACGTCCATGTTTTGATTCACGTCTTCTTGTTAGGCGTCTCTTTGCTAGTTTATTATTACTATTATTATTATTATTATTATTATTATTATAGTTTCTATTGAGTGCCTTAATAGCCATATTTGCCCTTCTTGTTTTATCTCTGCTTGGCATCTCTCGTCGTGATCGTCGTTCTATTTCAACTGATCTATCTGATAATGCTGTTCTATCAACATCCCCTAAATAATCTTGTAGAATTCTAAGATATCTTTTTGGAACGTGTCCACGATATAATGCGTCTGGTAATAAACTCCATAATTTATCAGCTGATATAGCTTCTGCTGTATTTAAATGTACGTTTGTACCTTTAGGGCCTTTAGAATAACTATATTGGTATTCTTTTGGAAATTGAGATTTTGTTATAACTAAATTACCATTACTATTAAATATATCTGTATTAAACATATCTCTTAAATCGACTAAAGAGTTAATATATGTAAATTTCTCTTGTAGTTCAGGAACTTTATTTTTTGGAATAATAATCATTTCATCATCGGTATTATTATTAATACGATCTAAATACAAATTACGCTCTGGTTGTTTCTGTACTTTTCTTGATTTACGTAAACTAAATCTCTTTTTAGTTAAACTCATTCTATATACTACTTATATTTTTGGCTGTTGGACCAATAAGTATGGGTCCGATTTACATTTAAATCGTTTAAGAGTTTTTCCTCGAGTCTGAATAACCGATTTTACACAGATTCCAATCGCGGCACTCTCACGACCCTTACGTGACTTATTTTGACCACGTCGGAGCTTAACAGTTTTTCTAACCTTTTTTATACATCTACATAATTCCTTTGCTAAAGGACTGGGACGCGCCATTGATTTCCTTATATTTCCCCAATATTTTTTATACCTTACTAGTTCAGAGATAATGGAGATAAACAGATTAACTCATTCCCGTGACGACCTATGCGGTATTCAATCTTTTTACTCGCAGTCCGTTGGCCCTGGTCGTTATCTAACGACGAATCTTGTTCCTAAGGCCACCGGCGTTAATCCAATGGCGGTAGATCAACTTCTTATCTACCCACGTGAAGGGTACGGCTATAATAATGCCGCTATTGATGCCGACTCCGTTCTTCGCAATCAGATCGCTTTTAAGAATAATCGCTGCCAAGTTCGCCCTCAGAGCCGCCCCTTCTTATCCGTGCCATACATGGCCGGCGGCAATCCGTCTCGTGACGTTGAAAGTCTATTAATGCATTCCGAACAAGTGCGTATGGGTAAGGAATGTGGTACGGTGACCGAGCAGTTCTTCTCGCAACAATACACTCCAATGATTCCAATTGTAAAACAAAATATCCAAAACCCTAAGAACTTAGTACCAGAAGTTGCCGCTGAAGGATGGATTCATGGTGGTATTCCGACACGTTCTTACTTACGCGATGTTAATTGCTAAAGATTTTGAGATAATTATGTTAGATAATATATTTTGAATGTGTAATTCAAAATATAGTGTCTATAATTAGATAAATATGGAAAATTCCGGCAACAATAAAGCAAATAAAGCACAAACTCGCCGAAAGCGCAGAACTCCTGCTGAAATTCTTGCTAATGCGGAGCGTAAAGTTGCAGAACGCGCCGCGACAGCTGCTGCCAAGAAAGCAGAAAAGGACGCCGCGATAGCAGCGGCCAAAGCCACTAAAGATGCCGAGAAAGCTGCCGCCAAGGCCGCTAAAGAGGCTGAAAAAGATGCCGCCAAGGCCGCTGCTAAAGCGGTTAAAAATGCGGAGAAGGCTGCTGCGGCCGCTGCTAAAAATGCTGAAAAAATAGTTAAAGTCGCTAATGTGTCAAATAATACTACTAAAAAACGCAAGTATCGTACTGCAAACCAAATTCTTGCTAACACGAAGCGTGAGGTTAATGAAAAGATTGCCAAGGCCGCTCAAAAAGCAGCTGAGGCAGCATCTAAGAAGGCTGCTAAAAATGCTGAAAGCGCCGCGAAGAAGGCTGCTAGAAATGCTGAAAGCGCCGCGAAGAAGGCTGTCAGAAATGCGGAGACTAAGGCAAAGAAGGCGGCCAGAAATGCTGAAACTGCCTCGAAGAAGGCGGCCGCTGCCGCCGCCAAAGCCGCTAGCAAGACTGTAAAGAAATCAAAGAATAGAAATAATAGCAATTCCAATAACGGCAACTCTAACTGGAGATATTTTTAACCATATAGTTGTTTAAGTACATCCACAAATAATCTAATTCTTTCAATATTCTCTTCAACTGGGATGTCAGCTTCAGTTGAAAGAGTTAAAACGGGAATATTTGTATTTTTAATCCACTTCTTATGTTGTCTATCAAGTGCGTCTAAGTACTCCAAATCAATACTTTCTTCTCCACTGCGATTCCGAGTATTAATACGATCCTTTGAAGTACCAGAACTCGTTGAAACATAAATAATCGCGCGCACAGGATACTTTTTACCAAAGACATTAAACCAGCTTTCATAAAGTTCCCACTCAAGTGGATCAATATTACCTGCGTCATACAACATCTCTGCAAACACATGTTTATCAGTTAAAACAGAACGCTCTGTAATAATTACTTGGGGACTACTAATTGTAGTATCAATATTTTCAACCGCTTTCTGAATATTCTTGAGACGAGTGAGAAGGGCGCAATTCTGAAAGGTATAAGACCATCGATTTTTGTCTTCATAGAAGAGTTCTAGGAGACTTTTGCCTTTGGCGTTTTTTAATGATGTCCATTGGCCGACCGGTTCATCAACAACATGTACATCATGGAGTTTATTTCTAATTTCTTGAAGTAATGTGGATTTACCAGCACCAATATTTCCATCAAGTGAAATAATAATATGAGACATTTTTGTTACTAACTAAATTGTGTACTCTGTGCCATCAAATTTGTATATATGATTATATCAGGATGGCAATCTACTTAAGCAACGTTAATGACGCATACGGCCCGATTCTAACCGCACATTGGGAAAAGCAAGATAATCCCCAACATTATGACTTTCTAACAACGCAAATTGTAAACCCGAATCCACAGAGACACATTTTGGGAATTGTTGGGGGCAATGAGGTCAGTCTAATAAAGGGAAACATGGTTGATTTAGAGTCTGATTTAAGAGGTATTAATATTCCAAATACATTCTGCCCGTGGAAGCAATATCAGCCACCGCCTAGTTCCCAAAAGGAAATAGTCCGAGACAATCGAAAAATCGATCTTAAGATTGATGTTCAGAAGGCGCATTTACCTGTCTATCAAATGTGGGCATATCCAGCTGTTATCGCACCTGAACCAATTGTCAATGAAGTATGTGCGAAGCCTGAAAAGTATTAATATCCCAGTTTTTTTAAAAAGTCCAAATAAGGAAGAATGGCATCTGCTTGTTATACCACACAGCAGGCTCTTACGAGACCTAGAAATGATCCTTTTCATCAAGTCGATGATATGAGAATTACATCATATGCGGCACGATATTATTTAAATCCGCCAGCGGCGAACTGTCCGACAACCTTTCCAGTGAATGCTACGACACGCATTCAAAAAAGTGGCAACTCTTGGGTTGAAGGACAGTGGCGAACGGATGTTGAATCAGATTTGAAAGGAATTGACCGACTTGGTACGAAAATTCGCTGTGATGCGGTCCAATACAATCCAGATACGAATATGATGAATAATATCCCTTTGAAGGCGGCAAGAGATGAAAATGTACCACAAACATTTGCCCGTCTAGTTGATCCCCCGTGTACTTTACGTGCTACGGGCTGGAACAGATGGCAGCCGCTCTTCCACAACCCACAAGAGACTTTCGAAACACCGTTTGATTTCTTCATTCCATCACGTGATATTGATAAGGAGAAGTACAATACACATAGAGAGAATACATGTTTCACTCCTTGGGACCAACCATCTGTGGCAGAACTCGGACATGAAAAAGACATGTATCCTCGTTATCCGTTTGTTCAGAGTTAAATTCTCTCTTCCTCTTCTGGCGTTAACAACCACATCTTGTGCTCCTTTATTTTAGCCATTTTATGATGACCCTGTACCCAATTAAAATGAACGATTACAGCGGTATCTCTAAGTTTATCCGTGTTATCATAATACATTTTTCCATTAGGATATTTTTCTAAAGGAAGAGCGTTAAATATACACGCAGGCTTTACATATTTGTTAAAATAGCTTTGATCGTTATTATCAAAAGCGCATGTAAGATATTTTTTTTGACCTGTCTCAGATACACAATCATATAATGTAATTAGTCGATCACTTGATTTAATATATATGTATCCAGTACACATGTTTTTAGTATTACGATTCTCCTGTGCGTCATTTTGAATCCATACATCATATATACCGTCCTTCCACCAGACTCTAATATCTTCCATTGGATCTTTTCTAAATACAATATCGCCGTCAATTAATAGCACATTTTTATTTAAAGAAAGGATTCGATATATAAGCTCAAGTTTTAAATAACATATTTTATCATAACCTTTTGAGTTCCAGGGACAGAATTTCCCTAATATAGGATCAGTAATATCATCGGCACAATATGTATTATATCCTTGTTGTCTTAAAATATTAGCCCCCTTTTTATCAATACATACGACAAATATCTTCTTATCAAGGCCAAACTGTTTTAGACTCTTCAACATATTTAAAGTGTAAAATAGATAACCATAATTGGTTAATGTTGTAATAATAGTTTTTCCATCTTCAAGAACACAGGGGCCTACAATATCGGATGTTAGTTGAATAGACATTTATCATAATAAGTAAGTTCTCGTTTATATCCCCTTATATAAATACTAATACAAATACATATACAAAACCAATAATTTGGATTAGAGATTTTATTAGTCATAGTTTGCGATTTAGCAAAAAATTAAAGGTTAATGCCAGATAGTATGGAAATCGCAGCGCTGTCTGGTCTCCTTGGATTAGGCTATCTAATCTCGAAAGCAAGTGGTAATAAAGAAGGCTTTAATGGCAAAAACGCGAATGCTATAGCCAGAAAATCGGCGAATAGTATTCCTCCCGCTGACCGAGAATACCCCCTTCTTACAACTCCACAGATGCAGCCAGGCATGAGAGAAGGCTTCATGCCAGCCGCCAGAGGTCTAAACTCGGATCCGTTAACGGTAGCTCCAAAAGGAGCCTCCGCTGTTGGATTTGGCCCTGAACTTGATATGATGTATCAGACACCGAACGGGCATACATATCCGTCCGAACCTAGTACGGGCCCTTACGGTACCGCATTTGGCTATTCTTCTAACAAGCCACCATATGCGCCTGGAGTAGTCCCGGGCTTAAATCCAGCGCCTTCGCCTATTGAATCAAATATTCCTATGATGGAATATCGCTCCGATAATACCGAATCTGATCCGACATATGTTGCCAGTGATTACGTTGTTAGCCCGCTCTCTGGGCAAAAGATCCCGTCTGGGGAGTTTAAACACAATAATATGCAGCCATTCTTTGGCGGCCGCATTAAACAAAATATCGCACCCCAGGCCAACACTTCCATTCTAGATTCATACAACGGTAATGGTTCCACTCAAATTAAGAAACGTGAGGTCGAAAATATGTTTGAAACATCACGCGCACCCTATGGCAATCCGTTCGGTATGGAAGATAATACGGACTTTTTCCAGTCACGTATTGCCACACAGGCTCCAGTTGTACGTAACGGTGAACGCCCCTTTGAACCAACGCGTGTTGGATCGGGTATTGGTGAGAAGTTCGGATTTTCGGGCAAAGGCGGCTTTCAACAACTCGAAATTAATGAAATTATGCGCCCCAAAGATACGAACGAAACACGTGTTCTCTCCAATCCCAAAGAGACGTATAATACCCCCATGGTTCCAGGCGGCCACTATATTGGCGCACCTGCTAATGTCAGCGATGTTGGTGAAGTACGTAAATACAAGCCTGATACATTCTACGTGGATGAAACTGGTGAGCGCTTCTTTGTAACAACTGGTGATCTCATTAAGGAGACAGTTCGCTCAGTCCAAGTGCTACCTCATACAAGCCGCCCTGAAACCTCCGTTGAATATGAAGGTGTTGCCTCTTCTCAGGATTTTGGTGAAAACTACGTTACAGGTTCTTATCGTATGCCAATGTCGCAGCAATATGGTGGTGCTGGATATCGTAATGCAGATATGACAAGTTACTATACCAAGGATATTGGTGGAGGTGAGGCTGACTATGGTAAGAGTTCCATTGAAATTCGCCCGAATGAGCGTAACGAGACATCTGAGCGTGTAATGGCTCTAAATCCTGCGCCAGCTGATAATAATCTAGTAACCACGCATTATACGGATGATGCCCGCCCCACTCGTCGTGGTGAAACAACTGGAAATATTCGCATGACTGGAACACCTATTTCTTTTGCCGAGAGAGCACCTGCTATAACTGTATGGGACCCGAAGGATATCGCACGTACAACTGTGAAGGAATCTACTATTTATTTGGATCGTCCTGGTATCGCAGGTTCAGCTTCTGCGCCTAATCGTTTGAAGACATATGATCCTGATGATATCGCCCGTCCTACTCAGAAATCGCAACTATCTACCAATCTTGCCTGGACGGGTCCTGGTGGAAATGGTGCGTGGAATGATAATATGGATCCGACGTTCGCGTATAACATGCGCACCAATCCGAATAAGGAGCAAATCGCTCGTGGACGTCGCCCCATCGCTGGTTCTGGCAATTCCGCTACGTTTAATGGTGATCCTGGACGTCAGCTATCCAAGAAGCTTGATACGGATGTCATTAATGACCGTGCCCTGGCAATTAATCGTTCGCTGGATATTACACCAGGAGTGGGTGATATTGGTCGTACTGAGTACAGAGTGCCATTGAAGCTTGACATAAGCCGCGAGAGAAATCAATATAGTTCGGTGTCGGCGGTTGATAATAATCCGTTGATGAGTATGCAGAGTTTAAGCAAGAATGCTAAACGGGATGAGGAGGCAATAAGAGAACTCAGCGCTTATTTATCGGCGCAATAGATTGAATAAAAATTAAATTTATGTCCAAATTAATACAAATATAAATACTAAAATTACTACGAATATTCCAATTTTAATAATTTTTCTATTTAAATCATTATTTGTTACTATAGGTACTTGCGAAAAGGTACTTTCTTGTTGCCAAAGGCTCCCTTCGGATTGCCAAAGGCTCCCTGAAGCTTGTACTGAACTTACACTATTCTGACTAACAGGTTCTTGCTCTTCTTCAATTATAGTTGGCAGAGATGCTATCTCCTTTTTAGAATCCGCATGTTCTTTACGGCAAATTAGGCATGTAACTGTAGTCTTAGAATGAACGTAATCAATCCAGCAACTGGGGTGTACTTTATATTTACAATCGCAGAATGTGTTATCTTGTAGGGATTCAGAAGTATCATCTTGGCAGATAATACACTCCATATTGTCATCCATCCTATATAATCAGACTGATTTCAAATTTTTTCGGATGCGATTAGATTCCGGTTTTACAATTTTAGGTGTTATTAAAAATATGGTGTAATTGTAGAAAAAGATGTCTAATAATGGTACTCTTAATGTTGGCAGTATTTTAGAAAAAGTACAAAAGAGAGAAAAGCGGGCTGCGGCTAAAGGCGCTACCACCGCCGCAGCTAATAATGCTCTTAGTGATATTGCTGGTTTATTGACTGAACCTAATGCTACTACTGCTGTTGCAAATGCTGTTGTGAATGCTGCTGCGACTGCTGTTGCGAATGCTAAAGGTCCTACAACATTAAATGTATCTGTTGGTGATAAAAAATATAAGGCAGTAATAACAGCAGTAGGAGGCCGTCGTAACAAAACAAATGGTGGCAAACGCAAGCGCACCCATCATAATAAGCGCAAGGGAACCCATCGCAACAAGCGCAATTAAATAGTATAGTATAATAATTATAAAATAACTAATAAAATAATATTTGGTTAGTTGTTTTAAAAATGTGTATAAATTGTAGAATGGCTAAAAATAGGCGTACGGTGAGAAAGAGACGAACTAATGCTACAAGGGGGCTACATCTAAATAAGCTCCGAAATAAAAAAATAGCAAAATACAAAAATGTTAAGGGAGGATGGACGGGGGGAAATGGACATAACGACCAGAATAACGACGATTATAGAGACGCATGGAATCAAGAAAACCCCCCTATGGAAATTAATATTAAGCCAGGTGTTGGAGCAATAATATTCAATATATTATTTTCAAAATGTGTTGGAATACATAATGCTGGAGATTCTAATCTTAATCAATGGGCTGAAGATAAAGGAAAAGAAGATGCCAATAAAGAAATCCCTATAGAGGAAATAAAAAAAAATTATTTTAGTTTTCATAATAATTTACAGAAGTCTCTTAATATAAAATACAGAGTATCCAATAGTGATGATAAATTTATAGCTGAAATGTGTGCTAATAATGCATACTGGAGGAATTTTAATAAGAAAATAATAGATCAAGTATGGAATGATATAATGCAAAACTATTTGACTATAAAAAAACAAGATAGGGTACTTCCAAATGAATTTATTACTGATATAATAGTCTTAGCGGAGAAGCAGCTTCAAGAGCAGCAACCAAATGGATTTGGGAGGGCAGCTGCTACATTGAAAGACAGATTAACTGCTATGCCTAATACAACTACGTCTAATACATCCACAAACGCTCGTAAGGAAATCTTATCTAAATTGAATGCTAATAAGATGCAGTTTATGGGGCGGGCTGCCTATAAAAAAGAGGTTAATCAAGCCCTAACTAATGCTGGACTAAATCTATTAACTGAAGCTGAAATTGCTGAATTACGTGCCACCCCCGTTGGCGGTAAATACAAGCGTACCCGTCGCAACAAGCGCAAAGGAACCCGTCGCAACAAGCGCAATTAAATAGTATAGTATAATATTTCTAAAACAACTAATTAAATAATATTTGGTTAGTTGTTTTAAAAAATGTGTTTAAATTATAGAATGGGTAAAAATAGGCGTACATTGAAAAAGAGTCTTACGGCAAAAAAAAGACAAAATGGCGGAGTAGCGCCAGTTAATTATACTATTCCACCCAACCAACGCCAGCCTACTGAGGCTATTATGGAGAGGGCTACGACAGCGGGAGGAAAGCGTAAACGTACCCGTCGTAATAAGCGCAAGGGAACTCGTCGCAACAAGCGCAATTAAATAATATTATATAAAATCTAAAATAACTAATAAAATAAAATTTAGTTAGTTGTTTTAAAAATGTGTTTAAATTGTAGAATGGAAAATCGTGGCAGACAAAGAAAAATTCAACAGTTTTATAATAATCGTGGTAAAAATGTGTATGAAAATGCGTTTAAACAGAAACGGGCAGAATCACCTCAACCATCAAATGCTTTTAGACGTACGCAAAATACTATAAATGCAGCAAGGCCATTACAAAACAGAAAGTCAATATTTGGACGTGCTCCTTCCCCTACACGTAATGGGGCTAGACAACGAGAAAATAATATAAATAGAACTATGAAAAATATAGTTAGATACAATAATCTAACTGGAAAAAATAATAATATACATAATACATCCCAAGATCTTAAATCAATAAATAATGAATCTAAGTCCTTTTGGAATCGTTTAATTAATTCAACAGGAGTATTTGGCGGTACTATAAATAAAAGAACTCATAAAAAGCGTAATCACACAAAGCGTAACAAGCGTAACTAATCAAGAGTATAAAAGATTAACCATTATATTTAACTAAATGGATAAGACTCCTATTATATTAACAGGTCCTCCTGGATGCGGTAAAAGTTACTGGATACAGAAGTACGCGGAGCAACTAAAAAAACAGCTATTTGTATGTCCCTGTCGAAAGGACCGAACACTTCGCGATGGTCGTCAAAAGCTACATATTTGGGGTCGCCGAACAGAGCCCGCTATTCTCTGGTTAGAAGGTGCTGACGATTTGACACCCGAAGCTCAGGCATTTCTACGCCGAATTCTGGAAACTCACGCACAAGATGTTCTATTTATTTTGGAATGTCGTGATGCCGGCCGCCTTCAAGAACCTATTCGGTCGCGATGTGTAATTAAGCGATTATTCCAGCCACGATGGGATGAATTAGAAACATTTTTAATGAAAACATATAACAATCTTAGCATCGGTGAAATTAAGGAGTATTTAAACAAGAACGAATATTCATATCGTCGTGCGAACCAATGTGCGTTCTTACAACTTCAGTATCCCGAAGTTTGGAAAACGACCTTAGAGCATCATCGAAAAGAGAAGCTCATAATCAAAAATCAGGTTCCTGATGACCTAATTACATACATTAAAGAGGGGTATAATCCCGAATTACTGCTTAATCCATTATTATCGGATGAAAAGATATTAAAAGACTACGGTAAATGTACTGAATTAGCGGGGTCTCTCTGGGCGTTTTTGGGAAGTGCGTTATATAGAGCCCCAAGAACAACAAATATTCAAGAAGAATGAATAGAAGTTCAGATTCAGTTCTTTCAGTGTATTCAGATGCCCGAGCTGAATACACCAAGCAACTATGTTTTTTCCTAGTACCGGCCTATTTCCAGTTTTTCATTGAGTTACTTGAAAGGTCCAAACGTGAATCAGAGCCCAAAAAGGCGCTATGGCAATTCCAAACATACTTAAATGAGGTCCATGACTGGAATATGGAGAAGGTACAACAAGAAATTCATAAAATAAATAATAATTGTGGTTGCGATTATCTTGAAGACCTTCTTACTGCTGTTTTCGTGGCCCACACCAAGGTTCTAACTGCTATCCGTCTCTCTTCAAATAAGAAGAAAATTGAAATCAGTGTACCCAAGGTCGACCACTTCTTATTTAAAGTCTTATGTGAAACATCTAAATTGCTTTGGAGCTCTACGTATTTATTTAGAGATGGTATTTCAGGTGTTGAAAAACAGCAAAACTATCGTACTATAGAGCAAATAATCAATGAGGGTATTTTACAGGCTGTAAGGAGTCTTGTTCCAGTAAAATCCATTCTTAAGGACTTTGTTAATAATGAAGGCGGCGAGGATAGTGATGAGGATAAGGAGGAAAAGGAAGAGAAGGATAAGGAGGAGAAAGAAGAGAAGGAAGAAATACCCTCTACTGTATCACAAGTAACACAAGTAACTGAAATCCCCCCTTCTGTATCATTAGATGTACCTATAACTCCAGTTATTCAAGTAGCAGATCTTACTGTTCCTAATACTTCTGAATCAAAGGAAGACAAACCACAGGAAGACAAACCACAGGAAGACAAACCACAGGAAGACAAACCACAGGAAGACAACCCAGCTGAAGTTACACAACAACCCCCACAAACAATTATAATTGATGACAAACCAACGGTAAGTTTCGGCGAATATGATGCAGTATTTGATTCTGATAATCCACATCAATCCGATATGATTTATGATCCAAAAGATGGTGACGAAAATAACGTTCCGGCTCTAGAAATATTAGACGAACAAGGAACATCGCTATCTGAAGGATTGGATTTTGATGATTTGGATGATAAAGAAGCCAAACCTGAAGATCTTGGAACAGACGACTACGAAAGTCTAAATTAGTGCGGATGGAACATGTGTGTTTTTCTCGCAACAATCAAATAATGATGCCAAACTGGTTCCCCTGGATTTTTGTTGGAGGTCTAATCTTTATCGCGTTGAGTTTCACTGCTACCAAATACAAGGACAAAGACTATAAAAAAATACAAGTCTTACAGGACTTTATAAGTGGCGCAATATTAATTGGTTTTACAGGTGTTTTAGTGCCTGATATGTTCCCAAAAATGGGACTACCAGAATCATTGCCATCTTTTGGAACAGGATTAGGAAGTGATGATTTAGATTTACAGGTAGGCCCTCCTCGCCTAGCAGGTAGATAATTAATTTCTTTTTGGGAGATAGAAAAATGCCGACAACCATTTATGATAGTTCATTAATTACACAGCGCCGCCGTGCTAAGGCCGAGTCCGGTTCCTTCATATCTCGTATTTCTCCTTGGAATTCGAATAATACCACAAACCAACCGAATACTGGATATGCCCCCATGTTAGGAATCTGGGATCAATCCATTATTAACACTGTAAAGAATGGTAATATGAAATTTTACAGAAAAGGCGACGGCGGTTGCACTACAGTCAGTAATGGATGCCCTTGTGAACCGTTAGCAGCTGGTGAATGCTGTGGTACTAACTAGATAATCCTTTATACATTTTATCTAAAAATAAGTAAAACATAATTACTTATTTTTACATATATCATAAATATCTAGATACCAATCGAATAAACCGTTGTATCCTGTGGAACTTTTTGTTTCCACTTATATTGTTGGAAAACGGGTTTATGAACTTGATCTTTTGGAACTGCATTATGTACATCTTGTGCTATTCGTATATATAAATCAAATCCTTCATATTTTTCATTACCATCTTTATCTTCATAAACCGTCGCACCATCTTTATTTACAGTCCAACTCCATAATAAATTAAATAGAGGGGATTTTGTTTCAAATACTTTCCAGTTACCCTCTTGACTTATAATGGAAACTCCTTTACCCTTCTTTTTATCAGGTTTATCATCAAAAAGGCCATCAATTAAACTAATAGCTAGGCGAGATAAATCGAAAGATGGATTTGGGGGATGTTTCGGTTTACTATGATCAAAAAATGGACCAAAGTTATATTGGTCTCCTGCTTCTTGATCGGGCCAGTGATCGTCAGATACCCAAAGATGTTTTCCTAATCTAAAAATGGCACGACCAAAATCTATTATACTAAAAATCTTTCCAAATGTTGGTACTCTCCAAACAGTTCCATCCTTTGCTTTGTAATATAAAAACTTTATATCAGTTGCTCTCCAAACAATATTGTTTGAATGGAGGTCATTATGTGTAAAGCAAACTGTTTGTTGTAGGAAACTAAGTGCCGCAATTATTTGAAATAACCAGGCAATCCATCGTGCTTCCCAGCCTTGAGAACCACGTTCTTGTCCGTCAATTTCATCTTCATCTAGAAGATTATCCATAACACCATCTTGTGCTTCTTGATATATTAAAATAACTGGCATATTTGGTATTTCAATACAAATATCAATATCAAGATCTACAGTTTCATCTGAATCATCTGTTGTTGTTACTGACTCATATTCATTATCATCATTTGTGGATGCATCTGATCTAGATTCAGATCCAGATCCAGATTCAGATCCAGACCCAGATTCAGATTCTTTTAAAGATAGTCGCTTTGTAATTTTCTTGTTAATTTCAAAAATATCTTTAACATTTTCCGCCTCTTCTTCAATATTGTCAAAAGTAATCGATTTAATTGATTCAATATCTGAATTATCAGACTCTTTACTATCAATTGCTACTAATTCAGGAATATCATCAGATTCATTGTTATTGTCATCATCATTATCATCATCAAAAGGGCATGTTGTAATTCCTTTATAGATTTCTTCAAAATTAGGAATCTCTTCAATATCTTTATCCCCGCGAATAACTGTTAAACGCGCACTATGGGATTTCATACCCTTCCAAAACCAACGACATTGTCTATAAGTGTCATATTCCTGAGATATATTAAACTGATAGGATTTACTTATCCCCGTTGTTGCACCATAGTGAAGAATACAATGCGGAGTTAAATTAAGCTCTCTAAAACGACTAAGTACAAAATTCGCAACTGTATCAACATATGCCTGATTATTATGGCTATGTAGTTTTGTCAAAGTTTTCTTCCAAGTACTCTCACTTTGTGGAAGTAAGGGATGCTCTGGAACAATGTATTTCTCCTTAATTAAATCAATTGGATTTAGTAAGTGAACGGTTTTAACAAATGTTTTACAGGGTTCAGATACTAGTGTGTTATCAAGGCTAGTCCTTACAGTATCCCATATTTTAGGGCGCGATTCATCAGGTTTAATCCAGGAATCAATATAATATTTGGAAGGCAGCTCAATATTTTTATGTGAAAGAGATGATTCAGGAATTTTAAAGATATCTAGTGCTGGATGATAACGCTGTAAATGTAAACAATTGGAAAAGTTACTAATTTCATTCTCAGATATATCCCTTTCTCGACAGGGTTGATTCTGAAGGGTCTGGAGAACTGCTTTCATCTTCTTGTTTGAAAGAGTTATACGTGTGTTTGTATAGCGCACTAGTTATTTTTGTCTGTACTAGAATACAAGAATGGCAACGCAGGGTGGAGTAAATGTTAACCTCCGGAAGTTTGTTATGAAATCTGTTCCACAAGATGCGGTGGTTGTATTTATTGGACGGCGGCGCACAGGCAAATCAACTCTTGTTCGTGACCTCTTATTTCACCATCAAGATTTACCAATGGGTTGTGTTATTTCAGGTACAGAAGAGTCAAATGGTTTTTTTAAAAAGATAGTTCCACCAATGTTTATTCATGGTGAATATAACCCAGTAATTTTAGCAAACTTCGTAAAACGTCAAAAGCTTGTTATGAATAAGATTCAACAAGAATCCGAACGTGGAGTTAAGTCAAATATTGATCCTCGTGCTTTTTTGATTCTTGATGATTGTATGTACGATGATTCTTGGACTCATGATAAGAATATTCGTTATTTATTTATGAATGGTCGTTGGTTAAAGGTATTTTTCGTTATTACTATGCAGTTTCCACTAGGTATTCCTCCAGCACTTCGCACAAATGTTGATTATGTATTTATATTAAGAGAGCCCTATAAAAATAACCGTGAACGACTTTTTACAAATTATGGTTCTGCTTTCCCATCATTTGAATTTTTCTGTCAAATGATGGATCAATGTACGCAGAATTATGAATGCCTTGTTGTTAATAACAATACCCAGAGTAATAAACTGGAAGATACGATATTCTGGTACAAAGCAGATATACATGGCGATTTTAAGTTAGGTGCCCCAGAATTATGGCGACAATCCGAGATGTTATCGCGTATTAAGGAAGAAGAGGACGTTAATATGTTTGATCCGCGACAAAGTACTAAATTAAGGGGGCCGGCTATCAACGTTCAGAAGAAATATTAATAAATATAAGAAATGAATATAAAGCTTAGACAATCAGCGGGTAAGCTATTTACTATGTTAATAATTGGAATGGTACTATTTTTAGTATTAATGCCGAGAGTTTCCGAGGGATTTATGGATGCTGGTCGTTGTGGGGTTGATTTACTACCGTGTTCAGGAGAACGCATACGGTGTATGAATGGATACTGTAAATCAGACATTCCCCCTAAGCTTCCACCGTTATCTAATTTGCCAATGACCCCACCGACAAAGTATCCTTATTCTCCTTCTCAATAATTTAGCATATGGGTCAATGAATAAAACCTTTGCTTTTGCTAGGAAAATGGCCCGCTCTAAATCAATGGGAATTGGTGCGATGTTTGTTCTACTTGTTCTATCTGTTGTTTTATTGCCAATGATTGTGCGTTATATTGAAAGACTTGAAGTTACACATTTTGCGATACAAGGATTCCAAGATATTGCTAATGTCAATGGACCATCTTCTGCAGATGGAGGAGTAGCAGGTGTTCCAGCTATTGGCTCTGCTTCTAAGTTACCAAATTGGCGCCCCGACCCTAATACCGATTATCTATGCCGCTCACCGAATGAAGATGGACAACCATGCCCTGAAGGGCAATTCTGTGATGGTACGACACAGTCGTGTATTCCCAACTATGTAGGAGGTGAAGTTCCAAATACGGGATATTTCTCTTAGACCATTAACCTTAAAATACGGTATACATTAATGTTTCATGTTTACTAAACCAAAAAATTAATTCAGAAAACGTACTTATTCTATTTGCAATACAATAATTACATTTTGCTAAAACTAATGCTTTAACTAAAGCATACTGAATATCATTCATATTTTCATTTTTATTAAGTATAATAGTTTCTATATTTCTTTGATTGAAAAATTCTTGATATTTATCCAAAAATGCGTGATTATCAATTGAAATAACTATCATATTAATATCATTATGTTTATCTAGAACTTCTATAATTTTATCTCTATATGTTTCAAAATTATAGGCTCGATTTATATTACTTTCATGACTAGCTTTCCATGTACGAATTGAAAGACCTAGGGTTCTTTTTTGTTTAAATGTCTCAACTATATTATTTACCATATTTAAAACAACTGGTTTAAAAATAATTTTATCAATTGTAGCAAATATACGATTTTTAACTATTGGATGAATTTTAAGTGGATCATAATTTGTATCTATTTTTCTTGAATAAGAGAATAAATAACTAAATTTATAATTGTTTAATCCGCCAATATACCAGTCTCCACCAGGTATGTTTTCTTGAAAATTCTCTTCATGTTTGTGAATAAGTAGGCGACATGTAGTTACTTTTTCAAGTTGTTTTTTTGTAGTTTCTTTATAAATAAATTTATCATCGAGAATTGTATTATAATTACCATAAACATAGTTATCATAACACTCTATTACAGTGTCGTCATTGACACCTAAAGCGCTTATTAGATTTTTTAATACATTGCCGATACCTAGTTTGTCGAGCTGATAATCTTTTATAATAAACTGAATATTTTCCATATTAATCTATTATAAAAATTATTATAATTGCTTTAAACTAACAAAATTGTATTATTGTAAATAATTATGTTTTGTTAGGTATTATATTTTATTATTTTATTCATAAGTAACATCACTCATTTTCCCAAAAGGATGAGGTGTAGTTTCAGGCTGTACAACTCCATTCTTGAATTCAAGATTTGTCATACTCGGTGCTGAATTTTCAACAGTATTTGTAATAATCGTGTTTTGAACCACAGTATTTTTATCATCTAATACCTTTTCAACTGTAAGGGCTGCCTTCTCTAATTTACGTTGTAGTGCTACATCACTATTGCCAGCAAACATATTGCCAAATGTATCAGAAGCGGAAGCACCACCACCAAATACTTGCTTTGTGTTAGCTCCAGCAGCGGCAGCAGCGCCTCCACTCTTCGCACGCTCTTCAAAGTACTTATCGCGATTATCCTCATTCTCCTTGTACTTACGCATTAGAGTATTGAGCTCATCTTGAGCGTATTCTTGATCGGCAATTTCATGAGGTTGAGGGTCCCACGGGAGCCATTTGCCTAGATCACCAATAAAAATATTATGGTACTTGTCTTTGCCCTGTAGCTTTTTAGCCTTAAGTTCAGCCTCTTTAGGATTTCCATAAACTCCGCGGACTTTGAGACCACGTACGGATGTACGAAATTCATTCAGCGCGTAGAACTCATCTTCAAGTTTGGTCTTGTTGGCAAACATATAATTATCATATGCTTCTACAATCGTTGTCTTTTGAATATCTGCCCGATTCTTTTGAACGAAGGGTTCATACTCGCTCATCAGCGTCGTAATATTCATCCTATTCTTACGACAAATTGTAGCTTGTTCGTTTTGATCATTCTTCTCAAGTTCCTTGATACGCTCATCAAGCTGATCGTTAATATTTTTTACAACACTGACCATATATTTCTCAAGATTTTTGATCTTCCAGTCAACTTCATACGATTCTAGAAACTTCTTAAAAAAGAATACATCTTTTTTCTCAAGGACTTTCTCCGGACTGATGAAGCTTAGTAGAACATAACGCTGTCCAGGAATCTCAGTATCTTCGTCTAGAAAGTCTTCAACTACGGTGGGTACACTTTTATCTGTCATATGTATCTATCAAGTTTGAGTATTGAAGCTTTAAACTCGGATTTAGATTCGTAGACGGGTTTTTTTCTTACGGCTAAATATAAAGAATGATGGGCTACGGTTTTGCTGAAATTGTAAATCGCATAATTAAATACCTTATTGAGGGTCTAGTAATTGCGGCGGCGGCTATCTTAATCCCCAAGAAGTCGCTACCGCTTGACGAAGTAGCGACCCTAGCCGTGCTCGCGGCGGTGGTGTTCGCTATCCTTGATGCGGTGTCCCCCAGTGTTGGTGTTACTGCCCGCCAGGGTGCTGGATTCGGTCTAGGTGCCAACCTTGTCGGATTCCCCCGTGTGTAAGAAATTATCCATTTTTGAATAATCACGAATCCATTTCGTGTATTAACTAAAATGCGTAATGACCCCCACCCTATGACAGTTCACTAAAATCTTTAAAAATAATATATTTTCCAAAATATTGGATATTATATTGTTGGATTAATCTAGTTTTTTTAAACCCTGTAATTTTGTTAGATTATGGGTGGTCCTAGGCAGTAGAGATATATTGCCACCCCATCTCCGCACATATCTTCTCCCAGGTCTTATCTTGTAGATAAAGTTTATCACGATTTTTAAGAAGTGGAAAACATGGCAAATATTCATCCATTTCTAGAAGTTCACACATCTTATAAAGTACATATCCATACGATAAGAAGTTTCTGCGTCCTTTGGGGCAATGCTTTTTAAAAGATGGTTGAATTTCACGAAACATATGACGTAACTTCTCTTCATCTTCACGAGACATACATGGTGCATTTTGGCCGTTAAGACGATTTATAATATGTGGAATATGTTCATAATATTTCGATGCTTTCATCTTTCTGAGAATCTCGCGCAACTTGGTCGGTTTTAAACTAGCCATATTTGTAATGCGCTCTTTTTTGAGTTGAACGAGAATTGCGTCATAAATTTCACCAGGAATTTCGGTACTTTCCTTGGCTTGAAATTGCGCCAACCATTCATTAAAATGATTGATTTTTTTGTACGCATAATAACATACTTCACGTGGCGGATCCTTGTATGATGGTTTATCACTATCAACTAAAATAAACTCTTGATGCCCGCACTTAGAGCATGTAAGATTTGCCTCATTTAGGCACATAATCATCTCATTACCACAGAGATCACATAAAGTCCAAGGATCATCGTATTCTTCAACGCTATTACGTGCCATAGCAGGGTTTTCGATCTGAAGATAGTCATTTAATAATTGATTTCTTTGATGACCCTTTTTTTGTGGAAGAATTACGGTATTAGCTTCTCCCTTTTTCTCAGATTGTTGCTCTTCTTGTGCTACCCCTTCAAGAATAGCAAGAATTGAGCCTGGTTTAGCCTTAGTTGTATTATATGTTTTTGTTCCTTGTTGAATCTGATCTTGAATGTCATAATAATTGTAAAGTATATCACCTGTTCGAAGATAATAATCCATTAATTCTGAACCATCCTCAATAGATTTAATTCTTTTTTCAAGAATTTCGACGTCTTTCTCAAGACGCCATATTTCAATATCACAAGTGGTATTCTTAATACGTTCATTAAGATTTACTAGTTCTTGTTTGTATACTGCAAGATTATCTTTTTGTTCTAGATGTTCCTGAACTTTTTGGCTATGAATAGCATCGAGTGTAGTGCGAGCTTCCGGATTACTACGTTTTGAACTTTTTACTTTAAAAAACGCACCTTCATTCATTGGTGAAATGTACTTATACGGTAAGCGTAGTTACTTTTTAAATCCCTCATGAAATTATAATTTAGATAAACGCGTTATGAAATCATTTAATATTATTCATAATGAAATGTAAATTTATGTTAAAAACAGTATACAAATCATATCTCCGGCCTATTTTTAGAAAAATATATTTTTTTCAAAAATTATGTTTTTCCAAAAATTATTATCTTAGATCTAAGTATAAAAAAATGACTGGTGGTGGTTTAATGCAACTCGTAGCTTATGGCGCCCAGGATGTTTACCTAACTGGTAACCCCCAAATTACGTTCTTCAAGGTGGTTTACCGCCGTCATACCAACTTTGCCATGGAATCCATTGAAAACCCGTTCAATGGTGCCCCCAACTTTGGCAAGAAGGTGACGTGCACCGTTCAACGCAACGGTGACTTAATCTACCGCATGTACCTACAGGCGACTCTGCCCCAGGTACAGCTACAGTCGACGGATGGCTCTGGTGCCCAGTTCCGTTGGCTCAACTGGATCGGCCATAACATCATCAACTACGTTGAAATCGAAATTGGTGGCCAGCGCATTGACAAGCAATACGGACAATGGCTCCACATCTGGAACGAGCTCACCCAGGAGCCTGGCAAGCAGGCCGGCTATGCCAAGATGGTTGGCAACGTCCCTGAGCTCACCAACCTGCTATACCAGGGTGGAAGCACGTGCGACAATGACTGCTATGGAGGTGAGCCCCTCACGTCCGAAGTCATTACCAGCTGCGCGCCGATGTACACGCTGTACATCCCGCTCCAGTTCTGGTTCTGCCGCAACCCTGGCCTTGCGCTACCCCTCATTGCGCTCCAGTACCACGAAGTGCGCATCAACCTCGAGTTCAACACGCTTAACAACCTATGCTGGGACTACAGCAACTCGAGCGACCCCCATGCGGTGCGCAACCGTGTCGGCCAATGCGGTCTGGCGGCGGCGTCTCTGTACATTGACTACATCTACCTTGACACGGACGAGCGCCGCAAGTTCGCCCAGGTATCTCACGAATACCTCATTGACGTGCTACAGTTCACGGGCGGTGAATCCATCACGTCTTCGGCCAACAAGCTAAAGCTCAACTTCAACCACCCGTGCAAGGAGCTCGTGTGGGTTGTACAACGCGACTCGTTCGTGAGCTGCGATGACACGGTTATCAACCCGTGGAAGGGACAACAGCCGTTTAACTTCTCGGACTGGTGGGACCGCTCCGTGCTGGAGTCTGGTTACTCC
>Ga0214923_10000524_pt1 | contig 58050 bp, 49 predicted proteins | sample LL1510_MetaG_FD_177993 | JGI IMG/M metagenome (GOLD analysis project Ga0214923, IMG submission 177993) | Freshwater microbial communities from Lake Lanier, Atlanta, Georgia, United States - LL-1510 | ecosystem: Environmental > Aquatic > Freshwater > Lake | place: USA: Georgia | collected...
GCTCGTCGGCGAAGTCGACGAGTTCCGGCACGCTCGCCTGCATGCGGTAGGCCATCTCGTACTGGGCGATCCGGGTGTCGATCTCGGGGTCGCCGAAGTCGGCGAGGTGCTTGGCGTTCATCGCCGCGAGGTCGTCGAGGAGCGCCCGCCGCGCGGCGCGGCTCACACCTGCGGGATTGGCGAGGTAGGGGACCGGGTCGCCGGTGTTGCGGAACTTCACCCCCTGGAACCGGCTCGGCAGGAAGCCGCTGCCCCAGTAGTGGTCGAAGAACAGCTGGCCGCAACTGCGCTGCCTGTCGCTCGACGTCATCACCACGAAGGCCGGCAGGTCGTCCGACTCGCAGCCCAGGCCGTAGCTCAGCCACGCGCCCATGCTCGGCCGGCCGGGCACCTGGGTGCCGGTGAGAAAGAAGGTCACGCCCGGCGCGTGGTTCACGGCCTCGGTGTTCATGCTCCGCACAAGGCACAGGTCGTCGGCGAGGCCGCCGAGGCGGGGGAGCATCTCGCTCAGTTCGAGGCCGCAGGAGCCGTATTTCCGGAAGCCCTTGATCGCCGGCACCGCCGGCCACTTGGCGTAGCCGCTCGACATCGTGGAGAGACGCGTCGCCCCACGCACGCTGTCGGGAATGTCCTGCCCCACCCGCTCCCCGAGGATCGGCTTGTGGTCGAAGAGATCGACGTGCGACGGCCCGCCCCCCTGCCAGAGCATCACGACCCGCTTCGCCTTCGGCTCGTGATGCGGGAGGCCCGGCAGGCCTCGCACAGCCGCGGGCGTTGAGGCGGCGGCGTGCGCATCCCGCTCGAGCAGCGAGGCAAGCGCGACCGAGCCGATCCCCATGCCGGCCGAGCCGAAGAGCCGGCGGCGCGTCTGAAAAAGGTGCCAGTCACCAAATTTGGGTAATTTGCGTGTGTCGGACATTTAAAAAGCCTTCCTAAATTATCCAAATTTGGTGGCTGGCACCTTTTCGTGTCCTACTCGCGGGTGAGCGCCTCGTCGAGGTTGAGGATCGCGAGGCACACGCTCGAGAGCGCCGCATGCCCGGCGGCGTTGAGCGACTCGTCCCGCGGACTCTCGCCGACACTGATGAGTTGCTTCGCCGCGGCGGGATCGGCCCGGTAGGTTTCCAGCTGGCGGCCGTGCATCCGACGGAGCGTCTCGAGGTCGTAGTCGGTCGGCCGGCGGGAGAGGACGCGGCGGAAGGCGTGCACGAGCCGGCCGTCGAGGTCGGGGGCGGCGTGCATGCTCTTCTCGGCGAGCACGCGGGCCGCCTCGACCCACGTGGGATCGTTGAGCGTGGTCAGGGCGTGCAGGGGCGTCGAGGTGCGGCTCACCCGCACGGTGCAGGTCTGGCGGTTCGACATGTCGAACATGTTGGCCGGGTTCACCGTCCGCCTCCAAAACGTGTACAGGCTGCGGCGGTAGAGATCCGGGCCGTGCGAGGCGGGATAGGTGAAGTCGCGCTCCTTCGTGATCGCGAGCGCCTCCCAGATCTCGTCGGGCTGGTAGGGGTAGACGGGCCGGCCGCCGACCCGCAGCTCGATGAGGCCGGCGGCTGCGAGGGCCACGTCGCGGAGCACCATCGACGGCATCCGGAAGCGGCTCGCCCGGGCGTGCAGCCGGTTCTCGGGATCCTTCTCGAGGTGCGCCGGCAGCACCCTGCTCGCCTGGCGGTAGGTGGCACTCGTCACGAACAGCCGATGCATCCGCTTGCGGCTCCACCCCCGCTCCCGAAACTCCACGGCCAGCCAGTCGAGCAGGTCCATGTGCAGCGGATACTCGCTCTGCACGCCCATGTCCTCGGTCGTCTTCACGATGCCCGTGCCGAAGAACTGCTGCCACATCCGGTTCACCTGCACCCGTGCGGTGAGCGGATGCTCGGGTAGGAAGAGCCACCGCGCGAGGCCGAGCCGGTTGCGCGGCAGGCCCTCGGGCAGCGGCGGCAGCGCGGCCGGCGGCAGGAACGTGATCGTTTCACCGACCGGCGTGAGGTAGTCGCCGCGGTCGAGGATCTTCGTCTCCCGCGGCTTGTCGTCGGCCATCACCATCACGCGCGGGATCTCGTCGCCCTTGTAGAGCTCGAAGGCCTTCGTGGCGGCGTCGTATCTGGCGACGTCGGGCAGATCCGCGATGAGCTTCGGCTTGACCTTGGCGTCGAAGAACTGCCGCAACTCCCGGTCGATCGCCTTCTTCTCGGCCTCCGTCCGCTCCGCCTCCGGCTTGATCAGGAGCGGGGGCAGCGTCCGCGGCAGTTCGTCCCCGTCGGCCGGTTTGCCGTCGGCGAACAGGCCCGTCCGCCACGACTCGTAGAGCGCCTCGAGCACGGGCTTGCTGTTCGCCGCGAGCGCCTGCATCTCGGCCTCGAGTTCGGCGAGCCGCCGCTTGTTTTCCTCGGTGGGCAGCTCGACGATCGGCGGGGCCACGCGGATGCGCGGTGAAAACTGCTTCGGCATGCCCGATTCCGACAGGCGGTTGAAGGCGTCGAGAAGACCGTAGTAGTCGGTCCGCGTGAGCGGGTCGTATTTGTGGTCGTGGCACTGGGCGCAGGCCATCGTCAGGCCGAGCCACGTGGTGCTCGTCGTGTCGACGCGGTCGAAGAGCCCGTTGCTCCGCTGCTCCTCGGCGATCGCGCCCCCCTCGCCGTTGAGCAGATGATTGCGGTTGAAGCCGCTCGCGATCCGCTGCTCGACGGTGGCGTTCGGCAGGAGGTCGCCGGCCAACTGCTCGATCGAGAACTGGTCGAACGGCATGTCGTCGTTGATCGCCTTCACCACCCAGTCGCGCCAGATCCACTGCCAGGTATCGCCGTCCTGCTGGAAGCCGTTGGAGTCGGCGTAGCGGGCGGCGTCGAGCCAGGGGAGCGCCATCCGCTCGCCGTAGTGCGGGCTCGCGAGCAGGCGGTCCACCAGGATCTCGTACGCCTCGGGCCGCTCATCGGCGACGAACGCGTCGACCTCCCCGGGCGCGGGCGGCAGGCCGACGAGGTCGGCGTACAGCCGGCGGATGAGCGTGGCCCGTTCGGCCTCGGGCGCCGGCGCGAGCCCGGCGGCCTCGATCTTCGCGAGCACGAAGCGGTCGATCGGGTTTCGCACCCAGGCCGCCTGCCTCACCTCCGGCGGCGCGGGCCTCCGCGGAGCGACGAACGCCCAGTGCGGCGCATACTCCGCCCCTTCCCTGATCCAGCGGTCGAGCAGTTTTTTCTGGTCGTCGGAGAGCCGCCGGTTGGAGTCGGGCGGCGGCATCTGCACGTCGGCGTCGGTCGAGTGGATCCGCTCGAGCAGCGTGCTCGCTCCGGCGTCTCCGGGCACGATCGCCCGTGCCTTCATCGCGGCCGCGCGGTCGTCGAGCCGCAGGTCGGCCTGCCGCTTGTTGCCGTCCTGGCCGTGACAGTAGAAGCAGTTCTCGGAGAGGATCGGCCGGATGTCGCGATTGAAGTCGACCCTCGGCTCGTCGCCCCCTGCGGCAGCGCCGGCCATCACGGCGATCACGAGGGTGCATCCGCCCGGTCGCAAGAACGTCGCGCTTGAGCAACCCATGGAACGTTTCCATTCTGGGGTCACCCGCGTCGCCGATCCCGTCAGCCCCCCGGGGCGCAGGATCGCGGACCGTGCGGTCGATCGGCGGGAAGGTCAACTACACTGAGAAATATAGCACCCGCACGGTCCCGAAGCGAGTGCCGGTTTGCACCCATGACCATGCCGTCGCTGCCGGAACGGGCAGATATTCTCATCGTCGGGGCCGGTGCCGCGGGGCTGTTTGCGGCCATCTGGGCGGGACGCGCGGCCCGTCCCGAGGGACGACCGGCGTCGATCGTCGCCGTCGACGGGGCGAGAAAACTCGGGGCGAAGATCCTCGTGGCCGGGGGCGGCCGGTGCAACGTCACGCATTGGCGCGTCACCGAGGCCGACTATGCGGGCGGCACCGCGCCTGCGATCCGCAAGGTGCTCGGCCGGTTCACAGTCGACGACACGATTGGTTTCTTCCGTCAACTCGGCGTCGAATTCAAGCGCGAGGAGACGGGCAAGTTGTTTCCGGTGACCGACTCGGCCCGCACGGTGCTCGACGCACTCGTGACGGCGGCCGGGGAGGCAGGGGCAACGCTCGTCCACCCCGCGCGGGTCCATGCGCTCGAACGCACCGCGGATGGATTCCGCGTGGCGACCGACGCCGGATCGATCCGCGCCGCAACGGTGATCCTCTGCACCGGCGGCAAATCGCTGCCGAAGTCGGGCTCCGACGGCGCGGGCTTTGCGCTGGCGACCAGCCTCGGCCACTCGCTCACGGCGCCGATCGTGCCGGCGCTCGTGCCGCTCGTGCTCCCGGCCGACCACTGGATCCGCGGGCTCTCGGGCCTCACGCTCCCCGCCGAGGTCATGCTTCTCTCGGCCCGAGGAAAACGGCTCGTGTCGTTCACCGGCAGCACGCTCTGCACGCACACGGGCCTGTCGGGCCCGAGCGTCCTCGACATCAGCCGCCACTGGCTCGTGGCCCGCGAGGCTGATCCGGGCGTGCGGCTCGCGATCAACTGGCTGCCCGGCGAGCCGGCGGAGAGCGTCGATCGCATGCTCATGTCGGCGCCCGGCCGTGGCGTGCTGGCGGTGCTGCGCGAGCGGCTTCCCGAACGGCTCGCCCGCGCGCTCTGCGAAGCAGCCTGCGCGCCGCCCACCGGTGATCTCCCGCGCGACGCCCGGCGCCGGGTTGTGCAGTGCGTCACGGCGCTCGAGCTTCCGATTGTGGGCGACCGCGGGTTCACCGTCGCCGAGGCCACGGCCGGCGGCCTGCCGCTTTCCGAGGTGCGGCTCGAGACGATGGAGAGCCGGATCTGTCCCGGGCTGTTCTTCGCCGGCGAGATCCTCGACGTCGACGGCCGGATCGGCGGCTTCAACTTTCAGTGGGCGTGGGCGAGCGGCTTCGTGGCCGGTTCCGCGGCCGCCGCCGCCTGCCGCGGCGACGCCCACACCTCGTAGCGGTGCGCACCCTGCCGCAGGTCGATCGTCTCGAGCACGCGCCTGGCCGGCGCGGGCCGCCCGGCCAGCAGCCTGTCGACGGCGTCGATGACGTGGCCGATCGGGATCGCCTCCATCGGCACCGGGTCGGGATTCCACCGCACCTCGCCGCCACGAATCAGGCCGTGATCGGTGCGGAGCGCATGCATGCCCTTGAGCACCTCGCCCGGCACGCCCCAGGGATGCCAGCGATTGGGATCGCTGGGGCCCACCAGGACGACGACGGGCACGCCGTGGGCCGCCGCCACGTGGGTCAGCCCGGTGTCGATGCCCAGGCAGAGATCCATCCGGGCGAGCAGCCCTCCCACCTCGGCGAGCGACAGGGCTCCGCTGTGGTCGTGCACGTGGGCGGTCGTATCGGGGTCGACGAGTCGCAGGAGCGCCGCGTGGACGCGCTGGTCCCGGGGTGAGCCACATAAAAACACCTCGCAGCCACGATCGGCGACGAGCCAGTCGATCACCCGCGCCAGCCGATCGAGCGGCCACCGCTTCCGATCGGCGGTCGACCGGGGCGCGACGAACACCCGGCGCCGCCCGCGGGGAACGGCGGCGAGCAGGGCGTCGGCCTTCGCGAGCGTTTCCGGCGACGTCCAGTGCTCGTTGTGCCCGTCGTCGATGGCGAGCCCCTCGCATCGCAGGAGGTCGAGGAACAGCTCCACCTGGTGGCGGTGGGGCACGATCGGCACCACCCGCGAGAGGAGCCGGCTGCCGGACGAACGGAAGCCGATGCGGCACGGGATGCCTGCCAGCCACGCCAAGAGCGCGCTCGAGAGCGAACGCTTGAGCAGATAGGCCCGGTCGTAGCGCCGCCCGCGGAGCCGCCAGGCCTGCCACAGGAGATTCAGGAACGAGCCCCAGACCACGCCGCCGATGCGGGGGGGACGCTTCCAGGGAAGCACGCCGTCGACGTGCGGGCAGCCGGCCAGGAGCGCGGTGGAGCCGGCTTCGCAGAGCACCTCGATCACCGCCCGCGGGAACCGCCGCCGGAGGTTGCGCAGAAACGGGACCGCGAGCATCGCGTCGCCGACGAAGCGGTTGCGCACCACGAGGATGCGGCGGGGCTCGGTCGGCATGGCCGGGGGTCTGGGCATGGTGGCACGATCAGCGGGCGAAGCCCACGAAGAAGCTGAAGAGCTGCTGGTTGTCGTACGGGGCGTAGGCCACCGGGACGGCGAAGTCGAGCGCGATCGGGGCCGGCCCCATCGCCGGGAGCGTGATGCGCAGGCCGACGCCGGGCGCCACCCGCATCTGCTGGATCGACACGTTCGACTCGACGGTGCCGAAGTCGGTGAACACCACGCCGCGGAGGGTATCGTCGGCGGTGATCGGGAAGAGATACTCGATCGTGTTGAGCCACTGGAACGGGCCGCCGATGATCGCGGCGTTCTGGCCGGCGCTCGTGGGCGATTGGCCGTTGGCCATCTGACGGGGGCTGGCCCCGCGGAACGTGAAGCCGCGGATCGTGTTGTAGCCGCCGGCGAAGAAGTTGTCGTAGGCGGGCGTGTCGGGGCCCGACATGCCGAGCACCGAGCCGATCGAGAGCACGTGGCGGCCCGAGCCGTCGGCCCGCTCGCTGAGGAGGAAATACTGCCGGCCCTCGAGGATGCCGCGCGGATAGATGAACGATCCGATCACCTGCTCGAACTCGAACGTGGCCAGATGCCCCTGCGTGGGCAGGAAGGGGCTGTCGCGGGTGTCGTGGATCAGGCCGCCCGAGAAGCCGTAGACGGAGTTCTGGCCGAGCATGTTCTGGATGGCTGGGGTGATCAGCCGCGGGTTGTAGACGTTGACGCTCTCGCCGCGAAAGGCGGCGTTCACAGAGAGGTCGGGGGCGAACTTGAACTGGTAGCCCAGGCCGATGCGGCCGCCCGTGCGGGCCTCGGCCCAGTCGTAGAAGTACCGCGTGTAGTACGAGGCACTCGTCGACAGGCCGATCCGCGTGTCGAAGAGATACGGCTCCTGGAACGTGGCCGTGTATCGCTGCAACTGCGTGCCCGGCGCGGCCTCGAGCCGGAACCGCTGGCCCGCCCCGCGGAAGGCGGTGCCGTTGCGGATGTCGTCCCAGCTCTGCGGCAGCCGGAAGAGGTCGAAGTTCTGCTCGTCGATCACGATGTTGCCCACGAGGCCGGCGTTGGAGTTCACGCCGGCACCGATCATCAGGCGGCCGGTCTGCGTCTCCTCGGCGTCGACGTCGACGATCACGTAGGGCTCGTTGCCCGGAAACACCTGCAGCGGCTGGTCGGCGGCGAAGTTGGGCACCATGCCCGGCGCCGGCGGCAGGCCCGGCTGCGCGAACGGCTGGGCCGGGAAGCCCTGCGGCACGGCGGCCGGGGGGGACGGGAATCCGGGCTGCAGGCCGCCCGGCGGCACCGCCGCCGGCAGTCCGGGGGGCGGCGCGGCAGGCTGTTGGGCCACGTAGACCGGCGGGGGCGGGGCCGACGTGCGCGAGTAGTCGAGGGCCTCGGGGCCCGTGGGGGCCAGCGGCGCCCCGCCCCAGGCCTGGGCGGGCGCGGGCTGCGGCCGGGCGGGCTGCGCGGGGCTCTGGCCCCGCCACACCGTTCCTGCGATCTCAGCCGGGGCGGCGGTGCCGGGGGTGTTCCATTCCCCCTCGAGCACGAGGTCGATCACCGCGTCGGCGGCGGACTCCGGATCGGGGCTCTGGCCACGGAAGCCCGGCCGCTGCGGATCCCGGGCGATCCGTTCGTTGTCGTCGGCGGCGTTGTCGGGCTTGCTGAACACGATCCGCGGCCCCTCCCCCTTGGCGGCGTCGGCGAGGAACAGGCTGCTCGATTTGAGGCGCCGCTCGTCGTCGCGGAGCTTGCGGATGTCGAGGATGTCGCCCGGGCGCAGCGAGAGGCGGTTGAGCACGGTGCTGTGCTTGGTGTGCGGATGCTCCCCCCGGATCCGCACGTTGATCCTCCCGACGCGATACCGCTGCCCCTCGGCGACGTTGTAGACGAGGTCGAGCTGCCCGGGCTCCTCGAGAAACCGCGGGTCGGCGCGGATGTCGGCGAACACGAAGCCGCGGCCGCCGTAGATGTCGCGGATCTGGCCGAGGTCGAGGTCCATCTTGTTCTGGTTGAACGGCTCCCCGCTCTTGAGCTTGAGCTCCCGCGCCAGGAACTCGCTCTTGAACTTCGTGTTGCCGATGAACGAGATGTTGCGGACGTTGTACCGCGGCCCCTCGTTGATCACGAACGTCAAGAGCGTCCAGTCCCGGCCGGCGCCGTGCACGACGTCGAGCTCGCGGCTGACCTTCGCCTGGAAGAAGCCGAGGCTGCGGTAGTAGGCGGTGAGCTTCTCCACGTCCTCGTCGATCTTCTGCCGGTCGACGTCGCCGCCGAACAGCCAGAACACGCCCGGCTTCGACTTGATCTGCGTGAGCAGGCGGGCGTCGCTGGCGATCGAGTTGCCCACGAAGCCCGTCCAGAGCGACTTGCGGCTGCGCCCCTCGTCGACGAGGAACACCGCCCCCTTGTCGCCCGGCTTGCTTCCCTCGACCGTCGACACGCGGGCGCCGTCGTAGCCCTTCTCGTGGTAGTGCGCCTCGACCCGCCGGCGGGCCTCCTCCACGACGTAGGGATCCATCGAGTCGCCGACCTCGATCTCGGCCTTCTTCCTGAGCGTGCGGGTCGTGATCCTCTCGTTGCCGATGAACCGCACGTGGCGCAGCATCGGCCGCTCCACGACCTGGAAGATCACCACCGTTCCCTCCCTCACGCGCACGTACTTGGGGTGCACGTCGACGAACTTCCGCGAGCGGTGGAGCGTGCGGACGTCCTCCTCGATCACGCGCGGGTCGAAGATCTGACCGGCGCGGGTCACGAGCTTGGGCAGCTTCGAAACCTCCGTGGCGTGGTTCCCTTCGATCCGCACTTCCACGATCCGGCTGGCCGGATCGACGGCGGCCTGCGGGGCGGCCGGCTGGGTCGACGCCGCGGTCGGTGCCGTGCCCGGGGAGGGCACCTGCGCCCGGCCCGGCAGCGGCGCGCAGGCGAGCGCCAGCGCCACCACCTGTGGCCACGACGGGCGCGGGATCGGCATACCGGCCGGGCGAAATGTCATCGACGCTCCCTGGGGGAGGGCGGGCACGAAGCCGGGGAGAAATACCGGCGCACGGCGGGCAGCCACAAGGCGAACCGAGGGCCCGCACCGACCGGCACCGCTGCTTGACTGACCCCGCCCAACGCCGATACTTTTCCCCATTCAGCCCGCTTTTTCACGCGGCCGGGGCATGGCGTTCCCCAAGGTACCGGCTTTGCCCATGCGGCCCATGGTGATCGACCTGCGGCAGACCGACGATCCCCGCGACGTCGTGCACAGGGCCGTGCAGACCCTCGCGGAGGGTCGCACGGTGGCGTTTCCGACCGAAACCGACTACGTGATCGCGGCGAGCGTGCGCGATGCGGCCGCGGTCGGCGACCTCGCGGCATTCGCCCCCGACCGTGGCCTCGAGCCGCGGCTCTCGCTCGCGCTCAAGAGCGCCGACGAAGCCCTCGACTGGGCGCCGCGGCTGAGCCCCCTCGGGCAGCGGATCGCCCGCCGCTGCTGGCCCGGCCCGGTCGCGATCCTCGTCGCCGACGACCACCCCGAGAGCCTCGTTCACCGCCTGCCCCCCGTGGCCCGCGCGGCCGTCGCCGGCGCGGGCCTGCTCCGGCTGCGGGTGCCGGGCCACCCGATGCTCGCCGACTGCATGCGGATGCTCGCCGGGCCCGTCGCGCTCGCCGAACCCGCCGGGCCGGGGGAGCCGGCCCCGCTGACGGCCGAGGACGTCGTGGCCCGGGTCGGCGGCGGCGTGGCGCTCGTCATCGACGCGGGGCGGGCCCGCTACGCCCAGCCCGCCTCCACGATCGAGGTCGGGGAGACGGGCTTCCGGGTGGTCCGCCCGGGGGTCGTCTCCCCGGAAACGCTGCGCAGGCTCTCGAGCCTGATGGTGCTCTTCGTGTGCACGGGCAACACCTGCCGCAGCCCGATGGCCGAGACGATCTTCAAGCAGCTCGTCGCCGCGCGGCTCGGCTGCCGGCCCGAGGAGGTGGAGGAGCACGGCATCGTCGTCGCGAGCGCCGGCATCGCGGCCTGGGGGGGCGGCCCGGCGAGTCCCGGCGCGATCGAGGCGATGCGCGAGGCGGGGGCCGACCTCACGGGCCACGAGAGCCAGCCCGTCACCGAGACGCTCGTGCGGCAGGCCGACGTGATCCTCACGATGACCGCGGCCCACCGGGCTGCGGTCGTCGCCCAGTTTCCCGAAGCGGGCGGCCGGGTCGCGATGCTGTCGCCCGACAGGGTCGACGTGATCGACCCGATCGGCGGGCCGGTGGCCACCTACCGCACGTGCGCCGAACAAATCCGGCGGCACTTGATCGCCCGCCTGGATACACTCCAATTGCCTCCGCGAGCCCCGTCGGCCTGACACGGCCGGGGCCGGGCGTCGCGCACGCACGGAGTGATCGATGCGGATTGCCATCGGAAGTGACCATCGGGGCGTCGCCGCCCGCCAGCGGATCATCGGGCTGCTCCAGAACATGGGGCACGAGGTGATCGACTGCGGCAGCCACGGCACCGAGGCCGTCGACTACCCCGATGTCGCCGCCGACGTCGCCGGCCGCGTGAGCGCGGGCACCGTCGATCGGGGCATCCTGCTGTGCTGCACCGGCGTGGGCATGGCGATCGCCGCCAACAAGCTCCACGGCGTCCGCGCCGCCACCTGCCACGACGAGGTCACGGCCGAGATGAGCCGCCGCCACAACGACCTCAACGTCCTCTGCCTCTCGGCCGAGCTCATCGGTCCCGAACTCCAGGACAAGATGCTGCGCACCTGGCTCGACACCCCGTTCGAGGGCGGCCGCCACGCCCGCCGCGTCGCCAAGATCGCCGCCCTCGAGCCCGACTGCACGTAGCAATCTCTTCAGCGTTTCTTCGAGACTCCTACGCGCCCGACCCGGCTTCACGAAACCACTCGCCATCGTGGCCTCGGGTTTCTTGGCGAACCTCCGTTCGCTCTCGAGAGCCGGGCCTCCAGCCCGGCAGTCCTACAGTTGAGGAGGCTTCGGGCTCCCCAGTGCCCCGGCCGCCGGCTTGAGCGACCAGCGAAGCCATGGATGGCGCAGCGCCAGTCGCTAGGAGTGAACGCAGCCCGGGCACCGATCTGCCGCAGGCAGATTGGTCGTGCGAAGTGAACGTCCGGCGACGGGGTCTGGGGGGCACGAAGCCGGCGGGGCATGACAGGCTGAAGCCTGTCCCACGGCGGGGCATGACAGGCTTAAGCCTGTCCTACGATGGCGAACTGGTCACACCTTGACCCACTGGTGGCTCTTCGCGCTCTGCAAGACCGCGTCGCACACCTTCTGCGTCTCGAGCGCGTCGCGGAACGTGGGGTGGGCGGGCTGCTTCTTCGCGTAGGCCTCGAGGAAGTCGGCCACCTGGTGGACGAACGAGTGCTCGTAGCCGATCAAGAGCCCCGGCACCCACCACTTGCCCATGTAGGGGTGGTCGCCGTCGGTCACGTGGACGCTCTTCCAGCCCCGCATCGGCCCCTCGTCCCGGTAGTCGAACACCTGCAGCCGGTGCAGGTCGTGGAGGTCCCACTTGAGGCTCATGTGCTCGCCGTTGATCTCGAACGTGTAGAGGGCCTTGTGGCCGCGGGCGTAGCGGGTGCTCTCGAACAGGCCGAGCGAGCCGTTCTGGAAGTGGCAGAGGAACGAGCAGGCGTCGTCGATCGTCACCGGCTCGACCTTGCCGGTGAGCTGGTGCTTCCGCTCCTTCACGAACGTCTCTGTCATCGCCGTGACATCGGTGACGAGGCCGTTGAGCCAGATCGCCGTGTCGATGCAGTGGGCGAGGAGGTCGCCCGTCACGCCGCTGCCGGCGGCCGCCGAGTCGAGCCGCCAGAGGGCGGCGCCTCCCTGCGGGAGGTCGGCGTTGATCGTCCAGTCCTGAAGGAACTCGGCGCGGTAGTGGAAGATCCGGCCGAGTTTCCCACTGTCGATGATCTGCTTGGCGAACGTCACCGCCGGGATGCGGCGGTAGTTGTACCAGACGGTATTCGGCACGCCGGCCTTCTCGACGGCCTGGCACATCTTCTCCCCCTCGGCCGCGTCCATCGAGAGCGGCTTCTCGCAGAGGATCGCCTTGCCGTGCTTCGCCGCCTCGATCGCGATCTCGGCGTGGAGATTGTTGGGCGTGCAGATGTCGATGGCGTCGATGTCGTCGGCGGCCACGAGCTTCCGCCAGTCGGTCTCGACGCGCTTGTAGCCCCAGCGGTCGGCGAAGGCTTTTGCTTTTTCGGCGTCGCGGGCCGCGACGGCCTGGAGCACGGGGAGGTATTCGAGGTCGAAGAAGTCCTTGACGCGATTGTAGCCGTTGGAGTGGGCGCGGCCCATGAAGCCGTAGCCGATCATGCCGATGCGGAGGGGTTTTGCCATTGCTGGTGTCCTTGAGTGCGTGGTCCCGGGTAGGTCAGAAGAAAGGGTAATCGAGGTCGATGGGCTCAGGGGCGGTACGAGTTGTCTCGCTGTGACTCTCGCTGCGCTCGATCCACACGCTCGCCATCCTCGCACCGACCCCTTCGCTCAGCATCCATGTGGCGCCGTGACGCAAGGAAGCGGCTCTCCGCAGCTCTCACGCCCAGCCGTGGGCGTCGCGGACGGCGAGCATGGTCTTGAGGATGGTGTTCCAGGTGTTCGGGTCTTCGAGCGTCTTATTGGGGAACATGCAGCCGTCCCAGCAGATGTGCCTGATGCCGCGGTCGGCGGCGCCTTTCAGCCAGTAGCCCGAGCACTTCACGATGTCGAGCTTGCCCTTCGGGTCGTCGGCCGGGCAGTGTTTGCCCGTCTTGTCGTGCGCGCCGGCGCCGTGCACTTCGCCGTCGTTCTGGGCGACGTGGAAGTCGATCGTCCACGGCCGGAGTTTGTCGACCATCTTTTCGTAGGCGGGCCAGAACTCGGCGTCGGTGTAGCCCGGCTTCACGAGGGCGTGCTCCGGGGCGTTGTAGCCGAGCAGGTAGAGATAGGTGTGGGCGAGATCGGCCTGGAACCCGAGCGTCTCGGGCATCCCGACCTCCTCGAGCAGGTCGAGGATGTCCTTCCAGGAGTGCATGCCCGCCCAGCAGATCTCCCCCTCGGCTGCGAGGCGCTCGCCGTTGTCCTTGGCGATCTTCGCCGCCTCGCGGAAGGTCTCGGCGATCTTCGCCGTGTTGGCCTTGGGGTTCTCCCGCCACGTGGCCACGCCGAACTCGGCCGAGTCGATCCGGATCACGCCATACTTCCGCACGCCGTGCTTCTCGAACACCTTCGCGATCCGGCAGGCCATCTTCACGGCCGAAAGAAACTTCTCCTTCGCGGCCGCGTCGCCCATCGCCGAGTCGCCCACCGTGCCGGGCCACACCGGGGCCACGAGCGAGCCGACGGAAAAGCCGTGCTTCGCGATCAGGTCGGCGATCTTCGTGAGCTCGGCGTCGCTCGCCTCGGGGTTCGTGTGCGGCAGAAACAAAAAGTAGTCGATGCCGTCGAACTTCTGGCCGTTGACGTTCGCGGCAGCGGTGAGTTCGAGCATCCGCTCGAGCGAGATCGGCGGCTCCTGGCCGGCGTCGGTGCCCTTGCCGACGAGGCCGGGCCACATGGCGTTGTGGAGTTTGGGAGCGGAGTGCGGCATTAGAGCGTCTTTCCATGCTTGGGCAGATCGGAGTGCACGTCGGGGCCGAAGTAGCGGAGGGAAACGAGCGGTCCCGGGCCGGTGTTCTCCACGGTGTAGCCCGCGGCGGCGGCGTCGGCCGTGATGAAGAGCTCGTCGGCCGTCATCTCGCCGAAGCGGATGAGCGTGGGCGTGGCCACGTCGTGCACGCCCACCTTCCCCTCGCCCTGCACCGTGATCCATCCGCTCGCGCCCGCGTCCTTGACCGTGACCTTCGCGCCCGGCTCGAGCGTGAGTTCCTTCGCCGAAAAGAGCTGCTGGCCGTCGACGTGGCCGTAGACGATCCAGCGGTCGGTCGCGCCGGGCCGGCTCCGCGCTTCGTCCACGATCGGCCGGAGGAAGTTCGACTCCTTGTAGTGCGTGTCGACGTTCTTCTCCCAGTCGAGCTGGCCGATGATGAAGTCGAGATCGTGGTGCTTCTCCTTGGGCATGTCCTTGACGAGCAGGCTCCACGGCACCGCCCTGCCCTCGACGAGCGACTGGAACATCGCGAACACGTCGCTGCCCCACTGCGGCTCGTAGGTCAGCAGCGACCCCGGGGCGTGCAGCACGCCCGGCGGGATCAGCCAGCCGGTGCCGCGCTCCAGGCGATACGCCTTGGCGAGGTCGATGATGCCGTTGTCGCCCCGGTTCCAGTTCTCGAGGCAGCGGCGGACGTCGGCCTTCGTCGTGCCGGGCTCGAGGCCCATGAACGTGTAGGGGAAGTTGTTGTCGCAATTGTTGTACTGCGGCGGGAAGTAGTAGCTCTCGGGCTTGCCCTCCTGGCCGACGAGCTTCGCGTCGGCGAACGACTGGTGCATGTGGTGCGGGATCGGCCCCATGTTGTCGAAGAACTTGGAATACACCGGCCACTTCTTGTAGCGGTCCCAGATCGACTTGCCGACGAGCTTCGCGCCCCCTTCGGCGACCGCATCCCGCAGCAGAAACCGCTCGCCGTCGAACACGCACCACGAGAGCCCTTCGTCGGGTACGCGACCTTCATTGGCCGCCTCGGTCGTGCTCGCGAACCAGCGCTCGTCGATGCCGCCCCGGTCGAGGCCGTAGGCGTAGTAGTCGTCCGGGTGGAGCCGCACCCGCTTGCCCGGATGCAGGAAGCTGCGCGGCACCCAGGTGGGAGAGAGCCGCAGGATGCCCTTGCCGGCGTCGAGCGCCTTGTCGAGGGCGCCCCCCACGTTCTTCGACTCGGGCAGCCGGGCGGACTTCTTGGGAGCGGTGGCCGTGGCCATGAATGAAAACCCCTGTAAACGCGTGGTCGTGAAGAAGGTGTTTTACGAATCGCTGCACAGTGCCGCAAGCAGCGCGAACGATCCTCCGGACCGTTCTCAATGCGGCGGATTCCACCCCGCGTACTGCTCGTTTTCAGTCGGACACACAGATCGCCGCCGCCAGCCGCGTGACCGACAGCGGCGCCGAGCCTTCAGCCTTGTTGTTGATCGTGATGAACACGTCCCGGTCGGCGGCGGCTGCAACGTCCGCCAGGCGGGCGAGCGCCGCGCGGCTCGGGGCATCCTCTTCAACGATCCGGTTGAAGGGAAAATAATCCGCCTTCGCCTCTTCGTAGCGGCGGCCGGCGTGAAGGTTCCAACGCACCACGACCGGTTGCCTTCCTCGCGCATCCTCGAGACCGAACTCCCGGGCCTGCTCGGCGGCCGACGGCATCCGCGCATGGACGGCCAGACAGGGCGCGGCCCCGGCGTCGGCGAGCGCAGCGGCGAAGTCGGGCCGCACGAGTTCCGGGTCGCGTACCTCCACGGCGTAGAGCGGCCCGCGCGGCAGCACGGCGATGAAGGCTGCGAAGCGGGCCGCGAGCCGCGGCGGGTCGGCGAGCAGCCGCCGGCCGAGCGGCGGAAACTGAAATACGAGCGGGCCGGCCTTCGCACCGAGGCCCTCGACCGCAGGCCGGACGAACGCCACGGCTGCGGCGCCGGCGTCGAGGAACGACGGGTTGTCACGGGCCGCTTCGCCAGTGCCCGGCTTCCGCACCACCGGATCGGTGATGGCCGCCGGGGCCTTCACGACGAACCGAAACCCCTCGGGCACCTGCGCCGCGTAGGCTGCGAACTCCGCAGCCGCGAGCGGCGCGTAAAACGTACGATCGAGGCTCACGGTGCGGAGCAGGGGATGCCGCGCATAGGCCGCGAGGCCGTGCCGGGCGAGCACCTGCTCGGTGGCCGGCTTGCCGTTGCGGGCGGCATACACGAGCCCCGTCCAGCCGGGAAACGACCAGCTCGACGTGCCGAGGCGGATGCACCGGGGCAGCGCCGCGCCGAGCCGCGCGACTGCCGCGTCGACGGCTGCCGGATCGACGCCCTCGTCATCGGCGAAGAGCGGCAGTTGGGAGGTGCTCATCGCTCGGCAAGTCTACGGCCGGGACGGCGAGGCACGACCGCTCGGGCCGAAAGGGCCATCGCCACCAGTCGCTAGCAGTCGGGGTTTATGAGCAGGGCTTCGAGGCGGCCGACGACTTCGCCGAGGACGTCTTCGGAAACCGTGTCGATTCGTCGCACCCGCCGCGTCTTCCAGTCTACGGAGCGGACGTGATCGGCGAGAATGACACTCGTGGAGCCGTCGGCCGTGCAGACGGAAACCTCAAACGGATACCCTTTCGCCTGGCGGGTGGCCGGGCAGACCACACACAGACTCGTCTTCCGGTTGTATGCCTTCGGGCTGATCACCAGCGCCGGGCGATGCCCCGACTGCTCGCGGCCCTGCCGTGGATTGAGGTCGATCCAGACAAAGTCGCCACGATCCGGCACGTAGCCGGCCATCAGTCGACGACCTCCGCACCGACGTCGGGTCCGAAGTCGCTCTCCGGATGCAGCCTGGCCGGGGTGCATGCCCGCAACAACTGCGACAGCCGGTGTCGCGGCCGCGCTTTCGGCCGCATCACGATGGCACCGGCCTTGCACTCGAGATCGACCTGCGTGCCCTCCCGCATCGCCAGGCTTTCCGCGAGCCGCGCCGGTATCCGCACTGCCAGACTATTGCCCCATCGTTGCACTGCCGCCATCGGGTCGCCTCCCTTCTGTTCCTCACACACAACGGCCCCGTGTCTCTACTTTGTATATCCTTTCCTGCGGCTTCCGTCAATTGGAAACGGCCGAGAGCAGCGCTCGTCACGAGTCCCGTCATGGGGAATCACCCTCGGGGCGCGGCGGTGTGTCGTGGCGGGGGAATCCTCCGCGAGAAACGGTGGCCGCCGCGGGCAGGTCGAACCGATCGAGGTTCATGACCTTCGTCCAGGCGGCGACGAAGTCGGCCACGAATTTTTCTTCGGCGTCGTCGCTCGCGTAGACCTCGGCGATCGCCCGGAGTTGCGAGTTCGATCCGAACACGAGATCGGCCCGGCTGGCCGTCCACTTCACGGCATCGCTCTTCGTGTCGCGGCCCTCGAAGAACTGATCGCATGCGGGCGACCGCCGCCACGTCGTGCCCATGTCGAGGAGGTTCGTGAAAAAGTCGGTGGTGAGCCTGCCCGGCGTCGATGTGAGCACGCCGAGCGAGGCCGTCGGCCCCGAGCCGGTGGTAGCGCCGAGCACCCGCAGGCCGCCGACGAGCACGGTCATCTCGGGCGCCGAGAGCGTGAGCAGCTGCGCCCGATCGACGAGCAGTTCCTCGGCGGGCCGGTCGATCTCCCGCGGCAGATGGTTGCGGAAGCCGTCGGCCTGCGGCTCGAGCACGGCGAACGACTCGGCATCGGTCGATTCCGGCGTGGCGTCGGTCCGACCCGGCGCGAACGGCACCGTGATCGTGTGGCCGGCGTCCCGCGCGGCCTTCTCGATCGCCGCCGAGCCGCCGAGCACGATCAGGTCGGCGAGCGACACGCGCGTGCCGTCGGCCTGGGCGGCATTGAAGTCGCGCTGCACGCCGGCGAGGGCGTCGAGCACGCGAGCCAACTTCGCCGGCTCGTTGACCGCCCAGTCTTTCTGGGGCGCGAGGCGGATCCGCGCCCCGTTGGCGCCGCCCCGCTTGTCACTGCCGCGAAACGTCGAGGCCGACGCCCAGGCCGTTTTCACGAGGTCTGGCACCGACAGGCCCGTGGCGAGAATCTTCAACTTTAGGGCGGTGATGTCGGCGGCGTCGACGAGCGGGTGATCGACCGTCGGCACCGGATCCTGCCAGAGCTGCGCGGGCGCTACCTCGGGGCCCAGCAGCCGCGTCACCGGCCCCATGTCGCGGTGCGTGAGCTTGTACCACGCCTTGGCGAAGGCCCGCTGGAACTCGTCGGGGTGCTCGTGAAACCGCTTCGCGATCGGCGCGTAGGCCGGATCCATCCGCAGCGCGAGATCGGTGGTGAACATCATCGGGGCATGCGACTTCGAGTCGTCGTGGGCGTCGGGCACGGTGCCCTTGGCCGACGCTTCCTTCGGCGTCCACTGCCAGGCGCCGGCCGGGCTCTTCGTGAGCTCCCACTCGTAGCCGAGGAGGTTGTCGAAGTAATCGTTCGACCAGCTCGTGGGCGTGGAACTCCAGGCGCCCTCGAGGCCGCTCGTGATCGTGTCGGCGCCCTTGCCCGTGCGGAAGCGGTTCTTCCAGCCCAGGCCCTGCTCCTCGATCGGCGCGGCCTCCGGCGCGGGGCCGACGTTGTCGGCGGGGCCCGCGCCGTGCGACTTGCCGAACGTGTGTCCGCCGGCGATGAGGGCCACGGTCTCCTCGTCGTTCATCGCCATCCGCGCGAAGGTCTCGCGGATGTCATGGGCCGCGGCGAGCGGATCCGGCTTGCCGTTCGGCCCTTCGGGGTTCACGTAGATCAGGCCCATCTGCACGGCTGCGAGCGGATGGTCGAGCGTGCGGTCGCCCGTGTATCGCTTGTCGCCGAGCCACTCCGTCTCCGGCCCCCAGTCGATGTCGTTCTGCGGCTCCCACACGTCGGCCCGGCCGCCGCCGAAGCCGAACGTGTCGCAGCCCATCGATTCGAGGGCCACGTTGCCGGCGAGGATCATCAGGTCGGCCCACGAGATGCGCCGGCCATACTTCTGCTTGATCGGCCACAGGAGCCGCCGCGCCTTGTCGAGGTTGGCGTTGTCGGGCCAGCTGTCGAGCGGCGCGAACCGCTGCGTGCCGTAGCCGGCGCCGCCCCGGCCGTCGGCCACGCGGTAGGTGCCCGCGCTGTGCCAGGCCATGCGGATGAAGAACGGGCCGTAGTGGCCGTAGTCGGCGGGCCACCAGTCCTGCGACGTCGTCATCAGCGTGCGGAGGTCCGCTTTGACGGCCGCGAGATCGAGCCGCTTGAACTCGGCGGCGTAGTCGAAGCCCGCGCCGAGCGGATTGCCGGCGGGGGCGTTTTGGTGAAGGATCGCGAGGTTGACCTGGTCGGGCCACCAGTCGCCGTTGGTCATGCCGCCGGCCGACGTCGTGCGGGTCGCGGCCGCGGCATGGCCGATCACGGGGCACGTGGCGGGGTCGGCACCACGGCAGCGATCCGCCGCGAGCATGGCACCGGCGAAGACGGCTGCGACGACACGCGACACGATCCGCGACCGCATGGCGGTGCTCCTCTGACGGGAAGGCCCGGCGGCCGTACGCCGCCCGTCGCGTCGGCGACACGCGACGCATCATCTTGGCACCGTGCGGCCACGGGATCAATCTCGGCGATCGTCACCGGAGGCCGCGGTCCTGCCGGCCGGAGTTCGTGCCTCGAATCGCCGACTGTGCGCACGACACGCCCGCCTGGTTGAGCAGATCGGCCACGAGTCGCAGCGGCCGCTCTTTCGTGTCACTCGGATCGATGCCCATTGGCACAGGCGGCAGTACTCGGAAGAGTGTTTGGGTTGCAGCCCGTAGGTCAGTGCGAAATCGCATCACAAAGCGATGCAGCGGTCTCGCGATACAATCGGTCCCGATGGAAAGTCCAAGGTCGTGAGCCACTGATCGCAGCCGTTCTGCGAAAAATGCGGCGTGCCGTGAGACGCCGCAGGTTTCGCTGGCTGGTCAGAGTGCTATCAAGGTAGATTTAAATGAATCCTGTGGTCATCAGAATGCATAACGGAGCGTCCCATGCATACGATCAAATACGTCCATTGGCAGGAAGGGGAGTCCTGGCTCGGCTACCTCGAGGAGTACCCCGACTACTGGACTCAGGGCGAGACGCTGGCCGATTTAGTCGAGCACCTCAAGGATCTCTACCTGGATCTCTCCGGCGGCCATATTCCAGGCGCTCGCAAGGTCGGCGAATTAGTGGTGCCATGAAGCGCGTTGATCTGATCAAGTCGATTGAAGCCAGCGGCTGCGTTCTGGTGCGACATGGAGGCAAGCACGACTGGTATCGCAACCCCTCTACCGGCGTGTCCCAACCTGTGCCTCGGCATCGCGAGATCAAGGAGCCGCTCGCCCGTCGCATCATTCGGCTGCTAACGGAAAGCCCGAAAGACCATTCCGTTGATGACGTCGCCTGAGAGAGCGCAGAACCGCGCGATGCAATGGACTCGTGGACGGCACCCTGGGTGATGGCTCGTCTTTGGGCCGCGAGCCGCTGATCGCGGTCGTTCTGGCTGGGGAAGCGAAGCGTTGATTCGGTACACTTGGGAGGGGATATCAGGAGCAGCCCATGTCCGTCGCCGAGAAGGTGCGGATACCCGAGAGCGTGTGGCAGAGCCCGTGCGTTCATCCTGGCGATGTGACGTCCCCCGCGTGGATCGGCCCCGGCCGGAAGCGAACGTCCACGCAGCCGGGGGCCGGCGACCTCTTTCAGGCCTCGCCCGACGACCTGCCGACGATCGAGTCCACTCGCTGTGAGGTCGTCGCGAAGAGCCGATCCATGCCCGGATGCGGAGAGAGTCCGCGCCGAGCGTGAATAACCACCGATTCCGAGGGGCACCGGGCCCTGGGGCTGCCTGCCAAACCGGCTGGAAAGGCACCACCTCGGCCTCCCAGCTACTCATCGACCAAAAACAGTCGCGGAAGGGGAAAAAGGGGGAAAAAGGTGACAGCCACCAAATCTGGGCGATTCATATCAGAGGGGTGCCGGGTCCTGGGGTGCCCGCACAACCGGCCTGGAGGGCATCAGCTGGAGCTCACGAGCAACTCATCGATTCGGAAAATGGTCGCGCAAACGCCGTTGAACCTCCTATCCCCGGCGGCGTAGGTCAACCGAACACCTGTTCGATCGACAGGGGCGGAATCGCCAAGCCTTGGGGCTGAAGCGTGGCGTCGGCTAGCGCAACGGTCAGGCGCTCGCCATAGCCGGTCGGTCCGGGGCGGCGAAGAATCTCCACGGTTCGGCTCTCCGGGATCACGATCCAATATTCCGGGACTCCCGCGGCGGCGTAGACTTCGGCCTTCGCTCGATCGATGCCGACGGTCGCGATTGCGACCTCCACCACGAGGGCCGCGGTCGCGGGGTGGGCCGTCCGGTAATCCTCGGGGCAGCCGGCCACCACGGCGATGTCAGGCTCCGGTTCTGAGTCTGCGAGTGTCAGCGGCTCCTCCTTGCGGACAAACCACTCCTTCGGCAGGGCCGGCTCGATCCAGCGAGCGAGTCGCTGCACGAGAAATGTGTGCAGGGGTGATTTCGTCATTTGCTCGATGATCACCCCCTGAAGAAGTTCGGTCCGCTCCGGCACGATGCCCTCGGCGGACAGACGGTGATACTGCTCGACCGTCAGCGGCAACGCTGCTTCGCGGATTTCAGGCTCGTCGAGAATGCCGACACCCGAGTGCATACCGAAGGATAGCCGGGCCAATGGCACTTCTGCAACGAGTATCGAGCTGATGAGCGGCCCGTGAGCCGCGAGTTTCTCTCTCCCGGCCCGCAGCAAGGCTTTCCCTTCCCGCCTGGCTGTCGAGGGATTTCGCCCACGACGAAGAACGGCTCCTGATCGCGGCCATCCGTCGGGTGCTCGATCTGGAGCTGTCCGACGTCGAGATCAAAGACGTCCTCTACGACTCGGAAGATATCGAATGCGACGCGGTGGAGACGCTCCGCATGCTCCTCGCCGCCGACCGGGGTCGCGGAAGTGCCATTGGCCGTCCTATCCCTCGCTGGGACCCGTCAGGCAGATGGGTTCGATGGATGGCCGAAGCCGCCGGGTCGAGTGAGGGCGGCGCGGTCGGGGCGCAGCCGCAGCGTGTACGCCCAAAACGCGACGGACGCGAGCAGGAATCCCCAGGGCAGAAGCCCCACGACGGATCGAAAACAGGCGTCGGCGCCCACGATGTTGGAGATGGCCGCCGTCGCGGCGGCGAATCCGAGGCAGCCGAGGCCGTAGCCGACGTTGACCGCGAGGCCGCGGAAACTGAGCACGGTCGCCCGCCGCCCGGAGTCGACGAGCTGGTTCAAGTAATGACTCTGGAGAAACACCACCATCCGCAGCACGGTGGAGAGCAGGATCATGAACGCGACGCCACCCAGCGGGACGAAGGCGGCGATGCCGACGAGGCCGATGAGCGTGACGGCGGCCAGCACAAGGCCGTTGGCCCGCGCGCTCGCTCCGAGCGCCAGCCGTCGAAGAGGCCCGGCCACCGTCAGCCCGAGGAGCGCCGATGCCGCGCTCACGAGGCCGAAAGCCGGCGTGGGGATGCCGATCTCGGTGTAGATCTCGCTCGATACGACGAGCACCTGCCGGATCGGGAGGTCGATGAGCACCCCGGCCACGATCACGAGCAGCACGAGCGGCTGCGTGAGGATCCAGCGGCCGGTGGCCGCGGTCTGGCGAAATGCCGCCGCCAGCTTGGGCGCCTTCGCGTGAGCATCGTTCGACGCAACGCGGGGCGGCTCGCGCATGGCGATCGCGGTGGCAAAGGCCCCGAGGGCCGCGGCGAGCGTGAGCCAGATCGGCAGCCGAAACGTGTCGGCGCGGGTCAAGCCGCCGGCGAGGCCGACTCTCCGCGCCAACCCGTCGAGCAGACCGGGATCGTAGACGAGGCTGCCCGTGACCATGCCGAAGATCGTCACGATCCCGCCGTAGCGCAAGAGCCGCTCGAGCACGCGGGGCCATTCCCCCGTGCGGCCGCAGGCGGCGAGCGACTCGAACGCGAGAGCCTCGTCGGCGCCGGATATAAAAGCCTCGGCCGCACCGCTCACGATCCGGTTGGCCGCGAGCACCGGAAGCACCCACGCCGACGGTACCGGCACGAGCACGAGCAGGAGCATCTCGACCACCATCAGGGCCGCCCCGGCGACCACGAGCCGCCGGCGGCCGACGAGGTCGGCGAGCGCCCCCGACGGCACCTCGAGCAGGACGATCGCCGCCGCCCAGATGGCGTTGAGCAGCGCGAACTCCTCGACGGTGATCCCGAAGTCGAGGAACATCACCATGAACACGGGGTAATAGAACCGCGCATTGAACAGGATGCGAAAGGCCACGAACAGGCCCACATTCCGGTCGGCTGCCGTGAAGGAGGGCTCGGAAGGCTGCGCTGCAGGCATGGAAAAACAGGCGGGCTCGGCAGCGGTTCGTCACCGCTGAAGGTTGTAACGTAAAGAAATGCCGTCGTTTGAGCGTTGCGGGCCCAGGTGTGCCGGCGGCATTATGGATTGCTTCTCCAACAGCCCGACTCGTCATGACATCGCCTCCCCTCGACCGACTCGCTGCCAGCCTCGAAGGGGAACTCGTCGCCGATGACCTCACCCGCACGATCTACTCCACCGACGCCTCGGAATACCAGGAGCGGCCGCTGGCCGTGGCCTGCCCGAGGTCGGAGGCCGACGTCGGCCGCGTCGTGCGGTTCGCCGCGGAACACCGCATCGGCTTGATTCCCCGCGGGGCCGGCACGTCGCTCGCGGGGCAGGTGGTCGGCGGTGGGATCGTCGTCGATCTCGGGCGGCACCTGAACAGGATCGTGGCCCTCGACGTGGACCGACGGCGGGTGCGGGTGCAGCCGGGGGTCGTGCGCAACGAGCTCAACACGTTCCTGGCACCCCACGGCCTGTTTTTTGGCCCGGAAACCTCGACCGCCTCGTGGGCCATGATCGGCGGGATGGTGGGCAACAACTCCTGTGGGTCAAACTCGATCGCCTACGGTTCGACGCGCGACCATCTCTTGTCGGCCCGCGGGTTTCTCGCCGATGGCAGCGAGGTGACGTTCGGCCCACTCTCGGCCGAGGCGTTCGCGGCGAAACGTGCCGGCCCCGACACGCTCGAGACGCGCATCTATCGATCGCTCCATGAGCTGCTCGGCGACGATGCCAACCGCCGGCTCATCCGCGACTCCTTTCCGAAGCCCCAGGTCACCCGCCGCAATACCGGCTACGCCCTCGACACCCTGCTCGACGCGGCGTGCTTCGATTCCGCCAGCACGCGCGACTTCAACCTCTGCCGGCTCCTCGCCGGCTCCGAGGGCACGCTCTTCATCGGGGTCGAGTTCGAACTCAACGTGATCCCGCTGCCGCCGCCGGGCGCCCTCCTCTGCGTCCACTGCCGCTCGGTGGACGAGGCGCTCCGGGCCGCGCTCGTGGCGATGCAGCGCAAGGGGGGCGAGGAGACGCTCACCGCCTGCGAACTCATCGACGACAAGATCCTCGCCTGCACGCAGGGCAACGCCGAGCAGGCCCGCAACCGGTCGTTCGTGGTCGGCGAGCCCGGCGCCGTCCTCGTGGTCGAGTTCAAGCATGCCGACCGCGGCCGGGTCGAGCGGGTGCTCGCCGGCCTCGAGGCCGACCTGCGTTCGGCCGGGCTGGGCTACGCGTATCCCACGCTCTTCGGCGCCGACGGCGACAAGGTGTGGGAGCTGCGTCGGGCGGGCCAAGGCCTTGTCAACAACGTGCCGGGCGACGCCAAGCCGCGCGAGATCGTGGAAGACACGGCCGTGGCCGTCGAGGACCTCCCCGCGTACATCGCCGAGTTCGACCGGCTGCTGGCCGAAAAGTACGCGATCGACTGCGTCCACTACGCCCACGCCGGCGCGGGCGAGTTGCATCTGCGACCGCTCTTCGACCTGAGGAGTGCCGCCGGCCTGAAGATGTTTCGCGATGTCGCGACAGACGTCGCGGCCCTCGTCAAGAAATACCGTGGCTCGCTCTCGGGCGAGCACGGCGACGGCCGGCTCCGCGGCGAGTTCATCCGCACGATGGTGGGCGACGAGTGTTTTCAGTTGCTGGTGGCGGTGAAGCACGCATTCGACCCGCAGGGCATTCTGAACCCAGGAAAAATCATCGACACGCCGCCGATGGACACGTCGCTGCGGATCGTGCCGGGCGAGCCCGAGCCGCACCGCGACACCGTGTTTCGGTTCGCCGACTCGGGCGGTATCCTCCGCGCCGCCGAAAAGTGCACCGGCGTCGGGCAGTGCCGCAAGTCGCACCTCATCGGCGGCACGATGTGCCCGAGCTACATGGCCACGCGGAACGAGCGCGACACGACGCGCGCCCGGGCCAACGTGCTCCGGCAGGCGCTCGCCGATCCGGCCGCCGCCGACCCCTGGTCGCGGCCCGAGCTGGCGGAAGTGATGGATCTCTGCCTCTCCTGTAAGGCCTGCAAAAGTGAATGCCCGTCGAACGTCGACATGGCCCGGCTCAAGGCGGAGTGGCAGCAGCACGTGCACGACGCGCGGGGCGTGCCGCTGCGCACGCGGCTCGTGGCCGAGAGTGCGGCCTCGCTCCGGCGGGCGGCCGTGGCTCCCCGGCTCTACAACCTCGCCGTGACGGCACCCGGCATCTCGACGCTCGTGAAGCGGGCCCTCGGATTCCATCCCCGCCGGTCGCTCCCGCCGCTTCCGGCCACGACGCTCCGCGGCTGGCTCGCCCGTCGGCCGCCGCGGCGCTCATCGGCACCGCACGGCCGAGTCCATCTCTTCCGCGACGAATTCACCGACACGCTCGACGCCCTCATCGGCATCCAGGCTGTCGAACTGCTCGAGGCGCTCGGCTGGGAGGTCGTCGTGCCGTCCCACGTCGACAGTGGCCGGGCGCAGCTTTCAAAAGGCCTCGTGCGCAAAGCCCGCGATCTCGCCGCGCGCAACGTCGAGCTGCTCGCCGACCTCGTCACCGACGACGCGCCGCTCGTGGGCATCGAGCCGTCGGCGATTCTCTCGTTTCGCGATGAGTATCCGGATCTGGTGCCTGACCGACTCGCCGCAGAGGCGCGACGTCTCGCCGACCGCTCGCTCCTCATCGACGAGTTCCTCGCCCGCGAATCCGCACGGGGGCGGATCACCGCCGCAGCGTTCACGACGGAGCGCCGAGTAATCAAGCTTCATGGCCACTGCCATCAGAAGGCGCTCTCGTCGCTCGCCCCCACGGTAGCCGCGCTTTCGCTGCCGCAGAACTACTCGGTGGAGGTGATCCCGAGCGGCTGCTGCGGGATGGCCGGCTCGTTCGGCTACGAACGCGAGCATTTTGAACTCTCGATGCAGATCGGCGAACTCGTGCTCTTTCCCGCGGTGCGGGCGGCCGGGCCGGACGTGCTCATGGCCGCCCCCGGCACGAGCTGCCGCCAGCAGATCAAGGACGGCACGGGCCGCCCAGCCCTTCACCCCGTCGAAATTCTGCATGCGGCCCTCGAACGCCTACCATGTCGGGCATGAAACCGATCACGCTCCTCTGGCTGCGGCACGATCTCCGGCTCGACGACAACCCCGCGCTCGCGGCCGCCGCGGCCCGCGGCCCGGTCGTGCCCGTCTTCATCTGGGCGCCTGAAGAGGAATCGCCTTGGGAGCCGGGCGCGGCCTCCCGCTGGTGGCTCCATCACTCGCTCGAGAAACTCGCCGCGGCGTTCGCGAAGGCCGGTGCGCCGCTCGTGATCCGTCGCGGGCCGTCGCTCGACGCCCTGCGGGCGCTGGCGAAGGAAACCGGCGCCACCCACGTGGCGTGGAACCGACGCTACGAGCCGGCCGTGATCAAGCGCGACACCGCGATCAAGAAGGCGCTCGTGTCCGACGGCCTCGAGGCCGAGAGCTTCAACGGCTCGCTCCTCTACGAGCCGATGCACGTGGCCACGAAGGAGGGCAGGCCGTATCAGGTGTTCACGCCGTTCTGGCGGTCGCTCTTGAGTCGCGACGAACCGGCCGCACCCGTCGCCGCGCCGCACAAACTCACCGGCCCCGCCAAAGCCCTGAAAAGCCTCGCGATCGACCCGCTCGGCCTCCTGCCGACGATCGCCTGGGACTCCACGATGAAAAAGACGTGGTCGCCGGGCGAGGCCGGGGCCACGAAGCGGCTGGAGAAGTTCCTCGCCGACGGCCTCACGGGCTACGGCCGCGAGCGCGACCGCCCCGACCACGACGGCACGAGCGCCCTCTCGCCGCACCTCCACTTCGGCGAGGTCTCGCCGCGCCGCCTCTGGCACGCGGTCCGCGCGGCGGCCGGCGGAAAGCCCGTCGCGAAACTCACCGGCGGCGCCGAGGCTTTTTTGCGCGAGATCGGCTGGCGCGAGTTCGCGAGCCACCTGCTCTTCCACTTTCCTCACACATCCGACGCGCCCTTGCGCAGCGACTACGCCCGGTTTCCCTGGGCCAGGGATCCGGTCGGCCTGCGGGCCTGGCAGCGCGGCAGAACGGGGTTTCCGATCGTCGATGCCGGCATGCGGCAGCTCTGGGCCACCGGCTGGATGCACAACCGCGTGCGGATGATCGTGGCGAGTTTTCTCGTCAAGGATCTGCGCGTCTCGTGGCTCGAGGGGGCGAAGTGGTTTTGGGACACGCTCGTCGACGCCGATCTCGCCGCCAACACGCTCGGCTGGCAGTGGGCCGCCGGCTGCGGGGCCGACGCCGCCCCTTACTTCCGGATCTTCAACCCGACCAGTCAGGCGGAGAAGTTCGATCCCGACGGCGCGTATGTGAAGCGGTGGGCGAACGCCGACGCGGCCGACTACCCGGAGCCGATCGTCGACCACGCCGAGGCGCGCAAACTCGCCCTCGCCGCCCTCAAGACGCTCACGTAGGACAGGCTTCAGCCTGTCATGCCCCCACGTAGGACAGGCTTCAGCCTGTCATGAAGCCCGAGACCGCCCCTTTCATGCCAGCGGGCGGAGGCCCGCCAAGCGACGGTCGGCACGATGCCGAGCCGTCGCGTAAAGTGTCCTACTTTTTTTCCAGCGTGAGCGCCAGCGACCGGACCTTGTCGACCACGGTCTTCATCGCGTCGGGCTCGGACACCTTGTTGGCGGCCTTGTCGGCCTCCTTGAGGATCGCGATCGCCTCCTTCGTCGCGCCGTTGGCGTCGAGCGCCGTGGCCACGGCGAGCAGCGCGTAGGCCCGGCTTTCCGCCCGCTCCACCCCCTTGGCAGCCTTCGCGGCCTCGTCGAGCAGGGCCGTCGCCTCGTCCTTCCTGCCGGTCTGGGCCTTCACGTTCGCCGCCGCGGCGAGCGCCTCGGCCTTGGCCCGCGGCTCCTCGAGGGTCTTCGCCGCCTCCTCGAGCTTGCCCACCATGGCGCTGGCCGCGTCGGCGAGGCCGCTGCGCGTGTAGCCCAGCGCCACGGCCGCGAGCGCCTCGGCCCGAAACCGCTCTTCGACGGACTCCGCGGCTTTCGTGGCCTCGGCGAGCGCGTCCTTGGCCGCCTTCGCGTCGCCGAGCCCCTTCGCCTTGTCGCCAAACACGCCGCCGGCCTCGGCGAACACGCGGGCCCGCCGCACCGGATCGTCGATCGTGCCGGCGAGGTCGGCCGCCTTCTTGAGCGCGTCGCGGGCCGGCTTCTTCTCCCCCGCCTCGGCGAGGAAACCGGCCACCTCCACCAGCCGCGGGCCGAACTGGCTCGCATCCCCTTCGCCCGACACCTTGTCGAGCGCCTTCTTCGCCGAGTCCTTCGCGCCGTTCTTGTCGCCCGAGGCGAGTTGACGGCGGGCCACCTTGAGATAGGCGGCGGCCTGGCGGTCTGGCGTCGACTCCTTCTCGGCCTTCTCCAGCTGCTGCGCGACCGTGAGGCCGCCCTTCTTCCCCTTCTTCTTCGTGCCGCCGCAGCCGGCACAGGGAGCCATGAGGAGGGCGCCGATCACGGCGAAGAGGATCGATCGCGGGCAGGAAGGCATGCGTCGGCACTCCGGAGACGTTTCGGGCGGGCGGATCAAAACTTGAGCCGGGCGCGGGAGAGCCGGGCGTGGGCTTCGGCCATCAGATCGTCCTCGGCGGCCTCGTCCTCCGCCTCGTAGGTGGCCGAGAAGCGGAGGTAGGCGCCGCAGTCGTCCCAGGGGACGGTCGAGATCGAGAGGTCGTGGATCAGAAACTGGCTCGCCTCCTGCGCCGTGGCGAAGGCGCGGTCGCCTGCGCCCTTCGGGCTCTTCGCGTAGAGGAAGTAGGTGCCGCCGGGCATCTCGCAGTCGAAGCCCACGGCCCGCAGCACGCCCACGAGTTTTTCCAGCCGCCGGCGGTACTTCTCCCGGACCCTCTTGGGGATTTCCGGATCGCCCAGCGCCGCCGCGCCGGCCTTCTGGATCGCCATGAACTGCCCCGAATCACAGTTGTCCTTCACGTCGGCGAAGGCCCGCACGATCTTCTCGTGGCCGCACACCCAGCCGAGCCGCCAGCCGATCATGTGGAAGCCCTTCGACATCGAGTGCACCTCCACGCCCACCTCCTTCGCGCCGTCGATCGAGAGGAACGACAGCGGCTCGTCGTCGTAGGAGAGCATGATGTGGGCGGCGTCCTGGACCACGATCACGCGGTGCGTGTGGGCCCAGTCGACCACCTTCTCGTAGAACGCCCGGGTGGCCGTCTTCCCGGTGGGGCTGTTGGGGTAGCAGAGGACGAGCAGCTTCGTCTGCGCCACGACCTCGGCCGGGATGCCGTCGAGGTCGGGAAAGAAGTCGTGCTCGGGCACGAGCGGCAGCCTGTGGACCACGCCGCCGAACCAGCGGGTGGCGGTGCCGGCCACGGGATAGCCCGGCACCGTCATGAGCGTGACGTCGCCGGGGTTGATGAACGCCGCCGGCAGCATCGCGTAGGCCGTCTTCGAGCCGATGCAGTGGTTGACCTCCGTGACCGGGTCGAGCGTCACGCCGAACTCCCGCTGCATGAAGGCGGCGGCCGCCTCCTTGTAGGCGGCGATCCCGTTGTCGGCGTAGCCGCGGTTCTCGGGGCGGTCGACCTCGCGCCGCATCACGGCCCGCACGGTCTCGGGGGCCATCTCGTCGTTCTCGCCGATCCCGAAGTCGAGCATCCGCCGCTCGGGGTGGTCGGCGATCGCCTTGCGCTTCGCCCGCTTGATGAGTTCGAACTTGTAGATCTCGGTGCCCTTGCCGTAGCCCGCCCCGCCGATCCGCTCGGCGAACAGGTCTTGAAACCAGGGATCGGCGGGGGGGGCGGCGGCGGTGCTGGTGGTGGCCATACCGCGACCATAGCCTTTTTTACGGGCATTTCCAACCATTTGATTCGCCGCGGCCCCGGTGGTGGAGTGGAAGGAGAGGAGACGCCGCCATGCATCCCCGCCCCGCCCAACCGCACTTCTTCGGTCCGTACGACGACGACTTCGACCCGTTCGACGACGAGGACGCCGTCGTGCTCATCACGTTCGGGTGAGAACGGCTCGGGGGCGGCAAAGGTCGCCTCGTTGGGCCGCGGCGGCCCACGCTCGTCGAGCGTTCGCCGACCCCGGCGCCTCGCCCGCTGGACGGGTAAAAGTCGCCTACGCCGCCTGGCGCTGATCGAGGTGGGGGCGGTCGGGGGGCGGTTCGCCCGGCAGCCGCCGGCTCGCGGCCGTGTCGGGCAGGGCGGCCCGTTCCCGGGCGTAAAACCCGCGCAGGCGGTCGGTGTCGATGCCCAGCGTCCGCCGCACGTCGCCGAGCGGGCGATCGAGCACTTTGTCGCCCACCGCGAGGTGCAGGTTTTTCACGCCGAGCGACCGGCCCGCCTCGACCCCGAGGTCGTAGGCGGCGAGCGTCTTCCAGGCGATCCGGTAGGGTTCGGGATAGACGTAGGCGGCGATCAGCTTGAAGAACATCCGCTCGAGATCGAAGAGCCGCTTCGTGCTCCCCATCGTGAAGCCGATCACGAAGGCCTCGTCCTGGCCGAGCAGGCCGCGGCCGAGGAGCACGTGGATCCGGTCGTGACGGGCGAGATCCACGGCCCCGTGCAGCCGCAGCCAGCCGCGCGGGTTCTCGAACAGCCGCACGATCCAGGGGATCGCCCCCGGAGGCGCCGCCGGCAGCGTGGCGAGCACCTCGCGCAGCGTGAGGTCGTCGTTGTCGAGGCCCGGGCTCCACATGCGCCAGGCGGACGGCTGCCTGCTCGCGGCGGGCGGCGGTCCGGAGATATGGTCCGGCGTCCGGTCCCGAGTCGTGTTCAGCTTCTCCAGCGCCATGGCAGCACCCAGGCAATCCTACGCGCCGGGGTGGCCCGCGGGCGCCAGCGTGGCCCTCGGGCCGCTCGGTCACACCGCCTTCGCCGCGACGGCCGGCCGACGCAGGTGCACACCCCACACCCTCGCGAGCGCAAGCAGCGCGGAATGCAGCCGGCTCTTCACCGTCCCGACCGGCACGCCCAGCACGTCGGCCGCCTCCCGGTAGGCCAGGCCCTGACCGTAGACGAGTTCCACAGCCCGCCGCTGCACCTCGGAGAGACGCCGCACGGCCGCCTGCATCAGCCGGCGGTCCTCGCCGTCGCCCGCCTGCTCGTCGGGCGAGCGGCCCCGCCAGGCGACGGCGTCGAGGAGCCCGGCCCCGTCGCGGCCGGCCGACCCGCCCGCGGGGTAGTCCACGTGCCTGTGCCGGCGCTCGTGCCGATGGGTGTCGATCGCCTTGTGCGTGGCGATCGCATACAGCCAGGGTCGGAAGGCATGGCCGTCGACGAACCGGTCGCGCTTGGCGTGGATCCGGAGGAACGTGGCCTGGAAAACGTCCTCGGCGAGGTCCGCGCTGCCGAGATACCGCCGCAGGTAGCCGTAGAGGGGCTGTTCGTAGCGGTGCACGAGGTCCTCGAACGCCCGGGAGTCGCCGGCGTCGCGGAACCGGCGAAACAGTTCCTCGTCGGTGGCGGGGCCGACGGGCGGGCGGCGGGCGGCGGGCGTGTCGAGGGTCGTGGGCATGGCGGGGTTCCTCGGGTGGCCCCATCCACCCTGCACCCGGCGTGCCAAACCCAGACGATCCGCACGACCCGCCCTCTCGTGGCCGAAATCCGCGCCGGGCGTGACGGAAGCCGGTCAACGGAGCCCGAGGGACGTCCGCAAAATGCAAACGTTTGTGCAAATTGCGGCAGTCAGCGGGCGCTCGAGCCGGTCGAGCAGCACGCGTTGGAGCCGGCCACCTGGTTCCAGGGCATCTTCGCGATCAGCATCGCCATGCCGCAGGTGTCGGTGATGCCGGCAAACACCAGGCCGCAGCCGATGAAGGCCGCGAGCCCCAGGCCGACCCGCTGCCAGGCGAGGTCGGGCCCGAAGGCGGCGAGCGCCGCACCGGTCGCCACGAGCGAGCCGGCCGCGATCCGCACCTGCCGCTCGAGCGACATCGCCTTTTTCCCGCGGACCACCGGCACGCCCGCCGCCACACAGGCCAGCGTGCCCCCCTCCACGTTGACCACGTCTGGCATTCCGGCCGCGATCAGCTTTTCGCAGGCCTTCTGGCTGCGGCCGCCCGATTTGCAGACGACGTACACGGGGCCGCCGCCGGCGACCGAGGCGACCTCCCCTGGATCGAGGCGGTCGAGCGGGATGTTGTGGGCGAAGTCGACGTGCACCTCGCCGAACTCGGCGGGGGTGCGGACGTCGATGAGCGTGAGTTTCTCGCCCTTGCGGCGGAGGTCGGCGAGCGTCGTGGGGGAGATCGTGGCCACCATGGGAGGGCCTCCGGGGTGACGAGCTTGTATCAGAAGACCGCGATGCATTTTTGCCGGTCGGAGGGCTGGGCACAATCTCGATCGGAAGGTCCCAGCCGAAAACCTACCCACCACCACTGGACACGCACTGAACGCCTGAACACAATGACGGCCCCATGAGCCCGTCACGGAAGACCGCCGCGCGATCTGGTTCTGCGCCGCAGGCCGCGCCTGCGAGCGGGCCCGCGCCGTGGCACGCGCTCGAGGTGGCCGTGCCCGAGACGAGCCGGCTCACGCCCGTCGCCGGCGGGCTGCCCGGCCGCACGCCCCCCGAAGCCAACGCGCTCACGCAGTCGATCGCCGCCGCGGTGGCCGACCTCGCCGCGCGGGGCACGGGCACGGCCTGGCTCGTCGCGCCCTCGCGCCGCGTGGGCCACGAATGGCTCGAAACCGTCGTGCGGCTCGGCCACCCCGTGGCCAACCTCCATGTCACCACGCTCGCCGCCCTCGCCTTCGACATCGTCGCCGACACGCTCACCGCCACGGGCACCGAGCTCGCCCCGCCCCGCGCCAAGCTCGTGGCCGCGGAACAGGTGCTCGACGACAGCCGGGCCGACCTCGAATCGTTTCGGGATTTCACGGGGCCGCTCCGCCGCCTGGCCGAACGCGTGCTCGCGAGCCTCGAGGCTCTCCGCGCCGCAGGCCTCACGTCGCGCGACGTCGTGGGCGGGCTCGGCCGCTCGGCGAAGGCCCGCGACCTCGGCCTCCTCCTCGACCGCTACACCGCCACTCTCGAAGGGCTCACCCTCGTCGATCAGGCCGGCGAACTCGCCCTCGCGATCGAGCACGTGACATCGGGCCGCGTGCCCGCCGCGATCGCGCATGTGCTCGTGCCCGACGACATCGATCCGCCGCCGCTCGAACGCAGCCTGCTCGAGGCCCTCGCCGCCGCGCCCGGCGTCACCGTCCACACGCTCGCCACCGACCCGCCGCTCCCGGCCGCCCCGGCCCCGATCGACATCTCGCGGCTGACCGTGTTTCGGGCGGCCGGCGAGGCCAACGAGGTGCGCCATGTGCTCCGCACCGCGATCGCCAGCGGCCTCACACTCGACGAGATCGAGATCGTGCACACCGACGCCGCCACGTATCCGCCGCTTGTGCGCGAGATCGTGGCCGCGCTGCCGAGGCCCGCGACGAACATAGCCGGCGACGACCATCTGCCCGTCACGTTCGCGGAGGGTCTGCCGCTGGCCGATTCGAAGCCGGGCCGGGCCCTCGCGGGCTGGCTCGCGTGGCGGCGCGACGGCCATCCGCAGTCGGGCCTCGAACGGCTCCTGCGCGACGGCGTGCTCGAACTCGGCGCGGTGGTGCCTGACGCCCCGCGGTCGTCGGCGCTCGTGCGCGAATTCCGCACCGTGAAAATCGGCCGCGGCCTCGACCGCACCGTGACGATGCTCGCCGCGGCGGCCGACCGCGCCTGCGAGCAGCCGGCCGAGGCGTTCGAGCGCGGGGACGACGATCGCCCGGCCGACGCTGCCAGCCCCGAGGAACTCGCCGCCCGCAAGGCGCGGATCACGAGCCGCCTCTCCGCGCTCGCAGGGCTGGCCCGCGCGCTTGCAGACTGCGAGGGCGGCGCGAGTCCCACGGCCGCGCAGGTACTCGAGGGGGCCCGCCGGTTCGTCGACGCGTTCTGCCCGGCCGACAGCGAGTTCGACGGCAACGCCCGCCGGCTGATCCTCGACGAGATCGACGGCATGCTCACCTGGCGGCGCGACCGGGCCGACGTCAGCGCCCACGACATGCTCGAATGGCTCGCGCAGCTGCCCGCCGAGCTCGTCGTGCTCGGCTCGGGCCCGCGGCCGGGGTGCCTCCACGTGAGCAGCCTCGCGGGCGGCGGCCACTCCGGCCGGCCCTGCACGTTCGTGCTCGGCCTCGACGAAAACCGCTTCCCCGGCGGCGGGGCCACCGACCCGGTGCTCACCGACGGCGACCGCATCCTTCTCAACACACACCGGCCGGAGGCCCGGCTCACCGTGGCCCGCGATGCGGCCGCCAAAAACCTCGACCTCTGGCGGCGGCTGCTTGCGCGGGTGCGCGGCCGGATCTGGCTCGGCTTCTCCTGCCGCGACGTGGCCGACGATGCGGAGGTGTTTCCGTCGCCGGCGCTCGTCGCCCTCCACGCCCAGGCCACGGGCCAGCCACTCGCGACGGTCGACGAGTTTTTGGGCACGCTGCCCGCGTGCGAGTCGCTCGTGCCGGCCGATCCCGATCTCGCGCTCGACGAATCGCAGTGGTGGCTCGCCACGCTCGGGCCCACGGCCACGCCCACCGACGTGCAGGCCGCGCTCGCCGCCCATCGCGACCACCTCGCCCACGGCCAGGCCGCCGCAGCCGCACGGGCGACGGCCGCCTTCACGCCCCACGACGGCCTCGTGCCCGGCGCCGGCCCGCTGCTCGATCCGCGGCGCGGCCGGGCCGCCTCGCCCAACAGCCTCGAGACGCTCGCGGCCTGCCCGCGGCGGTTTTTCTTTATGTATGGGCTCGGCATCGAGCCGCTCGACGTGTTCGACGAAGACGCCGACCGCTGGCTCACGGCGCTCGATGCCGGAAGCCTGTTGCATACCGTCCTCGAGCGGTTCATGCGCGGCCTGATCGACCGCGCCGAACTGCCCGACGTGGATCGGCATCTCGACGAACTGCTCACGATCCTCGACGAGGAACTCGACTCGAGCCGCCGCCGCACCCCGCCGCTCACCGATCTGGCGTTCACGGCCCGCCGCGACGAACTCCGCACGGCGATGCACACGTTTCTCCACGACGAGGCGCGGTCGTGCCGGGAGTCGGGTCGGCGGCCGCTCGCGCTCGAGGCCGCGATCGGCGTCGAGGCCGGGGGCGCGGCCACGCCGTTCGACACGCCCGAGCCCGTGGAAGTGACGCTCGCGCCGGGCGAAGCGATCCGGCTCCGCGGCCGGATCGACCGGATCGACGTGCGCGATGCCGGAGCCGCCCCGGCCTACTCGCTCTGGGACTACAAGAGCGGCAGCGGCTACGGGTTTCCCTCGAGCGCCGACAGCGATCCCTTCGCCGGCGGCCGCAAGCTACAGCACGGCCTCTATATCGTGATGCTGCGCACGCGGCTCGCCGATCCGGCCTGCCCGGCGGCCGGGGGCGAGGTGGAGCGGTTCGGGTATTTCTTTCCCACGCGATCGGGCAAGGGCCGGCGGCTCGAATGGACGGCCGAGCAGCTCGCCGCGTGCACCACGCTCGTCCGACAGCTCGCCGAGATCGCGAGCCGAGGCGTGTTTCTGCCGACGAGCAATCCGGCCGACTGCACGCACTGCGATTTTGCCGCGGTGTGCGGCGACGCCGCGACGATCACCCGCGAGGCCACGCGGATGGTGGCCGCATCGGACACGCTCCGGGAGTTGTTCGGCGATTTGCGCAGCGCGGCACAACCACGGCCTGTGCCCGACGTGCGCCGCGTGCACGAGGCGCCGCTCGATCTCACGCCTCACCCGCCGCCGCCCGCGCTGCCTCCGGATGAGCCGGTGCGCCAGCGCATTCGCACCGACCTCTCCACGACGCTGCTCGTGGAGGCGGCGGCCGGCACCGGAAAAACCACCTGCATCGTCGACCGGATGCTGGCGCTTGTGCGCACGGGCGCGGCCCGGCCGGAAGGCATCGTGGCCGTCACGTTCACGAAGAAGGCCGCGGCCGAGCTGCGGCGACGATTCCGCGAAAAACTCCAGCGAGCCGCGGCCGAGGCGACCGACCCGGCCGAGCAGGCGCGGTTTGCCGCGGCTCTCGCACGAATCGACTCGATGGTGATCGGCACGATCCACTCGTTCGCCGGCCGGCTCCTGCGCGAGCGGCCGCTCGAGGCGGGCGTCGACCCAGGGTTTCGCGAGCTCGACGAGGCCGCCGACCGGCTCCTGCGGCGGCAGGCCTGGCGCGCGTTCGTGACCGCTGCGCCCGCCGATCATCCGCAGCTGCTCGCCGACCTGGCGGCGGTGGGCCTGCGGCTCGGCGATCTCTCGGGCCTGTTCATCGATCGCTTCGCCACCTACGGCGACGTCGAGCAGTGGCCGGCGCCCGCCACCGCCCCGCCCGACGTGGCGGCCGTCGTGCGGGCCGTCGAGGCCTTCGCGGCCCGGATCGAGGCGGAGGATTTTCCCGATCCGGCCCTGCGCGGCACCGACGACTTGATGAACGCACTCGAGCAGTTTGCCCGGATCGTGCGCCGCTGCGACACGTCGTCGATCGCAGCCGTGACGGACGTGCTCCAGGAGCTCGACCGCTCGCCGAAGGTCACGCAGAGCTCGTGGCCCGGCAGTGGCACGACGCCCGCCGAGGAGCGCGACGCCAGGAAGGCCGCGGCGCTCGGCTGGCAGGCGGCGTGGGACACCCTCCGCGACACGGTCGCGCTGCCGGCGCTCTGGCAGTGGCGGGCCCACCGCTATCCGATCGCGATCGCGGCGCTCGAGGCCGCCCGCGCCGTCTACGATCGCCTGCGGGCCGAGCGCGGCGGGCTCTCGTTTCAGGATTTGCTTTGCAAGGCCGTGCGCCTGCTCGCCGGCCACTCCGACGTGCGCAGGAGTTTCCGGCAGCGCTACACGCACATCCTCGTCGATGAGTTTCAGGACACCGATCCCGTGCAGGCCGAGATGCTGCTTCTGCTCACGGCCGGCGACCCGGACGAGACCGATTGGCGGAAGTGCGTGCCCGTGCCGGGGTCGCTGTTCGTCGTCGGCGATCCGAAGCAATCGCTCTACCGCTTCCGCCGGGCCGACATCGTCACCTACACCGCCGTCCGCGAGATCGTGGCGGCATGCGGCGACGTGCTCGCGCTCACCACCAACTTCCGCAGCCGCGGCGATCTCGTGGACTGGGCGAATGGCGTGTTCGCGGCCGAGTTTCCACCGGCGGCGACCGTCGAATCGCCGTCGTTCACGCCGAGCACCTCGGGCCGCCGCGAAGCACCCCCTGCCGGTGGCGAGCAGGGCTGGCTCACCGGCATCCGCACGCTGCGGTTTTCGCGCAGCGGCACCGCCGGCGACCCGTGGGCCGAGCGGGAGGCGAGCGAGATTGCGTCCTTTATAGGGAGGGCGATCGACGCGGGCATGGCGGTGCCGCGGACCGTCGACGAGGCCGCCCGCGGGCTCACCACCCGCTGCCGGCCCGGCGACTTCCTGATCGTGGCCCGCGAGCGCAAGCATCTCGGCATCTACGCCGCTGCGCTCCACGCGGCGGGGCTGCCCGTGGACGTGACGGGCACGCTCGGCGAAGACCAGGCCGAACCGCTCCGCGACCTGCGCACCTGCCTCGCGGCCCTCGCCGATCCGGACGATCCGGTGGCGATGCTCGCGCTTATGCGCGGCGGCGTGTTTGGGATGAGCGACGCGGATCTTTTTGCGTATAAGCAGGCAGGCGGGCGATTTGGCGGGTCGATCGACGTGCCGGCAGGGCTCGACGCGGCGCTTGCCGCCAGGTTCGCCGGCGCCCGCGAGGCGTTCGCCCGCTGGCGGGCGTGGCTGCGGCACCTGCCCGTGGCGGCGACGGTGGAGCGCGTGATCGACGACGCCGGGCTGTTTCTCGTCGCCGCCGCGGCCGACGGCGAGGCGGGGCCGCGGGGCCGGGCCGTGGCGGGGCTCGTGCTCACGTATCTCGAGCGGCTGCGGGCCGAGCGGCTCGAGGTCGTGTCGCTCCATGACTGCCTCGATTTGCTCGACGATCTCATCGACTCGGCCACCCGCGAGGAATTCGATCCGCTCACGATCGACGCTCCCTCGACCGATCGCGTGCGGGTGATGAATCTCCACAAGGCGAAAGGTCTCGAAGCACCCGTCGTGTTTCTCGCCGACTTTCAGAGGCGGAAGGCGGGGGACGATGCGGCCGATGGCCCGTATCTCCACGTCGACCGTTCGGGCGACCGCACGACCGGCTGGCTCGCCGTGACACACGCTGCTGGCTGGACCAAAAAAATCGTCGCAGCGCCGCCCGGTTGGGAAGACCTCTGCCTGCGCGAGCGGGCCTTCGAGCAGGCCGAGCAGATCCGGCTCGACTACGTGGCCGCCACGCGGGCCGGCTGCGGGCTCGTCGTCTCGCTCTTCGAAAAGATGGAGAAAGGCAAAAAGGGAGAGCCCGACACGTTCGCAGCGCAAGGCGCGTGGGAGCGGTTTGCGCCGCATCTTGGCGCTGCCCCCGACCTGCCCACGATCTCCGAAACGGCATCGACTGCGGCAGCCCCAGCCGCTCCCGCTCCGGCCCCCTCGGCGATCGGCGAGAGGATCCGCGGCCGAGTCGCGGCCTGCCTGGAGCGCACGTTTGCGCGGATCTCGCCGCGGGAGCTGCTCACGGAGCCGGCCGAGGGCATTCGCTTCACGGGAGATGGCCTCGGCGAAGCATGGGGCCGCGCAATCCACCGGCTCATCGAACTCGCCGCCCGCGAGCCTGGGCTCGACCTCGAAGCCGCGGCAGCCACCGTGCTTTCGGGCGAGGATGTGTCGCCGGTGTATCGCGAGCGGGCGGTGGCGACCGTGCGCGACGTGCTCGCAAGCGACGTCTGGAAGCGGTCGCAGGCGAGTGGGGCCAGATTCGTGGAGGTGCCGTTCTCGATCCAGATCCGCGGCGCGGATCTCCCTGAGCGCGTCCGGAAGCTTGCGGGCGACGGCGCGCCGCTGCCGACCGTGATCCGGGGCGTGATCGATCTTGTGTTCCGCGAGGCGGCCGGCGGATGGATCGTGGTCGACTGGAAGACCGACTCGGTCGTGCGTGCCAGCGAGCACCTGCTCGAGGAGCATTACCGGCCGCAGGTGGCGCTCTACGCCGACTGCTGGCGGCTCCTGCCGTATAACAACCTGCCTGGAGATTCGCGATGACGACCCCTGCCGATCCGACGATCACCTGCCCGCACTGCAAGGCCGAGGTGCGGCTCACCGAGTCGCTCGCGGCGCCCCTCGTGGAGGCGACGCGGGCCCAATACGAATCGAAGCTTCAGGCCGAGCGTGCGACGATCGCCAAGGCCGAGGCGGAAAAGGCGCGGCTCGCCCTCAAGGCCGATCTCGACAGGCAGGCGCAGGATCTCGCCGACTTGAAGGGCGTGATTGCGGACCGCGACTCAAAGCTTGCCGAAGCCCAGAAGGCCCAGACCGAGGCGATCAAGAAGCAGCGCGAGCTCGACGACGCCCGCCGCGAGCTCGACCTCTCGGTGGAGAAGAAGGTGCAGGAGTCGCTCGCCGCCGCGCGGGCCCAGGCGAAGCAGGAGGCCGAATCCGACCTCAAGTTAAAAATGGCGGAGAAGGAGCAGACGATCACCGCCATGCAGCGGCAGATCGAGGATCTCAAGCGCCGGGCGGAGCAGGGCTCGCAGCAGCTCCAGGGCGAGGTGCAGGAGCTCGAGCTCGAGGGCGTGCTCAAGCAGACGTTTCCCGGCGACGTGTTCACGCCGGTGGCGAAGGGGGAATTCGGCGGCGATGTGGTGCACGCGGTGGCCCGCGGCGAGGGGCTGCTCTGCGGCACGATCCTCTGGGAGTCGAAGCGCACGAAAAACTGGAGCGACGGCTGGCTCGTGAAGCTCCGCGACGATCAGCGGGCGGCGAAGGCCGATCTCGCCGTGATCGTCTCGCAGGCGCTCCCCAAGGAGATCGAGACGTTCGGCCACGTCGACGGCGTGTGGGTGACGAGCACCCGCACGTTTCTTCCGCTGGCCGTGGCGCTGCGGCACACGCTCCTCGAGTTAGCACTCGCGCGGCAGGCGGGGGAGGGGCAGCAGACGAAGATGGAGCTCGTCTATCAGTATTTGACGGGGCCGCGGTTTCGGCAGCGGGTGACGGCGATCATGGAAAAGTTCGAGGAGATGTCGGCCGACCTCGTGAAGGAGCGGGCGACGATGACGAAGCTCTGGGCCCGCCGCGAGATGCAGATCCAGGCCGTGCTCACGGCGACGGCGGGCATGTATGGCGATCTGCAGGGGATCGCCGGCCAGGCGATCGAGACGATCGAGGCCCTCGACATCTCGCGCCTCACGGGCCCGAACGGCGCGGCCGACAAGCCGGCGTGAGCGGGCCTGACGGACCAAGGTTGTCCCTCGCGGGGCGTTCAATACGAGACTCGAACGACGCATTTCAAGTCGGCCATATTTCCAGGAGGCACCCATGAGGCACCCATGATGCGTGGCCCAGAAGCGGCGGCGGCGCGAATAGGCTGGCCCTCGTCAGCCACGCGCGACGAGGTCGAGCAGGAGGTCGCGGACGTCGGCGAGCGCGAGGCGGTCGCGCCGGAGCGACGCGTCGCTCGCCATGAACACCGGGCCGTCGCCGTCGCGCTCCGGGAGCCGGCCGTGCGACCCGCGCACGATGCCCGCGTCGGTGCCGATCACCCGCATGAGCGTGCGGAAGCCGAGCGTCTTCTTGGCGAGCGTCCAGGCGATGCGGAGCTTCGGAAACACGAGGTGCGGATCGAGAAACAATTCCGCCGGGTCGTAGCCCGGCTTGCGGTGGATGTCGACGGTGCGGGCGAAGTCGGGCATTTTCGCGTCGTCGAGCCAGTAGTAGTAGGTGAACCACCGGTCGGGGGCGGCGACGGCGACGAGTTCGCCCGCCCGGGGGTGATCGAGGCCGTAGGCAGCCTGGGCCTCGCGGTCGAGCACCTCGGCGACGCCGCCGACGCTTCGCAGCACGGCCGCCACCTCGGCCACGCGCTCCGGCCGCCGCACGTAGACATGCGCGATCTGGTGGTCGGCCACGGCGAAGGCCTCGGAGCCGCCGCAGTCGAGCAACTCCCAGCCGAGATCGACTTCCTGCACCGCGAGGAGCCCCGCCCGCCTGAGCGCCCGGTTGATGTCGACGGCCGCCGTCACCCGGCCGATCCCGTATTCACTCACCACGGACACGGTATGGCCGGCGTTCGCGGCCCACTCGGCGAGGTCGCCGGCCACGGCGTCGATCTCGCCGCAGGCCCGCACCGCCTCGGGGCTGTTCGGGCCGAACCGCTGCAGGTCGTAGTCGAGGTGGGGCAGGTACGAGAGCGTGAGCGTGGGCCGCCGCGACTCCATCACCCTCCGCGTGGCGGCGGCGATCCAGCGCGACGAGACGATGTCGGCCGTCGGCCCCCAGAAATGAAACAGCGGAAACCGCCCCAGGCTCTCCTGCAGCTCGTGCTTGAGCGCCGCCGGCTCCGTATGGAGGCTCGGGATCTTGCGGCCGTCGGCCGGGTAGATCGGCCGGGGCGTCGCGGCGCAGTCGACCGCGGCGTGCATGTTGTACCACCAGAACATCTGCGCCACGGTGAAGCCGTCGCCGAACCGGCTGCGGCCGGCGTTCCAGATTTTTTCCTGTTCGCAGCCCACGAGTGCGTTCGACTGCCGCCACAGCCACACCTCGGCCAGGTCGCGGAAATACCAGCCGTTGCCCACGATGCCGTGGTCGCGCGGCAGCCGGCCGGTGAGCATCGTGGCCTGCGCGGAGCAGGTGACGGCGGGCAGCACGGTGCCGAGCGGCGCCGTAAACCCCGCCCGGCCGATCGCCGCCAGGCGCGGCGTGTGCTCGAGGAGGCCCGGCGTGAGCCCGACGACGTTGAGCACGAGCAATGGCCGCATGCCCTGCATCCTACCCTCCGCAAGCGCGCCCGCCCGCCGATTGCAGTCGATCCACCCGGGCGGATAGAGTGCCGTCATTCCCCCCTCGGAGCCAACCCATGCGTGCCCTTTCGATGACCCTCCTCGCCCTCGTCGCGGCCACGATCCTCGCCGCCAGCGACGCCTCCGCCTGCACCCGCTGCGTACGCGTGTTTTCCGACGGCACCGTGATCGCTGCCCGGTCGATGGACTGGGTGGAGGATCCGGGGTCGGAGATCTGGGTCTATCCCCGCGGCATGAACCGCAGCGGCAACGCCGGCCCGAAGAGCCTCACGTGGACGAGCCGGTATGGCTCGGTGGGTGTGAGTTTCTACGGCATCGCGACCGTGGACGGCATGAACGAAAAGGGGCTCGTGGCCAACGTGCTCTACCTCGTCGAGAGCGACTACGGGAAGAGCTCGGCGGGCCGGCCCGACATGTCGATCGGCGGCTGGGCGCAGTATGTGCTCGATTCCTACGCCACCGTCGCCGAGGCCGTGGCGGCGCTCGAGAAGGAGCCCTTCACGATCGTGGCGCCGATCCTACCCAACGGCGAGCCGGGCGTCGGCCACCTCGCACTTTCCGATCCCTCCGGCGACTCCGCGATCTTTGAATACGTCGGCGGAAAACTCCGGATCCATCACGGCAGGCAGTTCACCGTGATGACGAACTCGCCGCCGTTCGACCAGCAGCTCGCCCTCGACGCCTACTGGAAGGAGATCGGCGGCGACGTGATGCTCCCCGGCACGATCCGGGCGAGCGACCGGTTCGCCCGGGCGAGTTTCTACATCGGCGCTATCCCCGAAAGCCTCACGGGCCGGCGGGCCATCGCCTCGGTGTTCAGCGTGATCCGCAACACCTCGGCACCGCTCGGGATCACGACGCCCGGCAAGCCGAACGTCTCGAGCACCATCTGGCGGACGGTCCACGACCAGAAGGATCGCACGCTGTACTTCGACTCGGCGACGAGCCCGACGGTGTTCTGGGTGCCGCTCGCGAGCCTGGATTTCACGGCGGGAACGCCGGTCAGGAAGCTCGCGCTCAAGGGGGGCGAGACCTACAGCGGCGACGCCTCGGGTTCGCTCAAGTCCGCCGAAGCGTTTCAGTTTCTGGAGGCGAAGCCGAAGTGACCCTGCGGACGCGGGGTCGACTCGGCGTGTACGGCGCGAAGTCGGCGTAGCCCTTCGCGCCCGTCGGTGCATACCACGCCGAGTGTCGCCCAGGCGAATTCGTTTCGCGATCGTCGTGCCGCTGCACGAGTTCGCCGTGAGTCGGTGGGCGGCCCACGGGCAGGAGATACTGGCGGTGGTTCGAGAGGTTCGCCGAGGTGTGTCAGGATCTGACTTCACGCGGGCTGGCGCATCCTGGCCTTCGCCCGCTTGAGAACCTCCGGTTCGAAGTGAGCCGGCTCCTGTCGGCCGTCTCCTCGCAGCCGGAGGTCGCCGCCGCACGCCGGGCACTCGAGCGGAAACTCCTCCCCCACCCGCGCCATCAGCTTGGCCCACACGCATGGACAGGCACCGTGTGCATCAGCACACGGTGCCTGTCCCTTGGGTCTTCCGACCCGGCCCGCAAACGGGGCCAGGGCCTTCTTCCGTTCCGACCACCACCGCCTCTTCGGTACCCGACATCCTGTTGATCTCCATCTCCAGAGCTCCTGGCCCTCTCCTGGAATAGGGGAAGGGCAGGTGTCTCACCCATCATTGGCACAGAGGGCGGAGCCGCGAAAACACCGACTGCATGGTGCGGCAGTGGGCCGGCAGCCGCGAAAGGATCGCCGGCATGAGTGTCTGGCGATAGATGTGGCTGCAGGTGTTGCGATCCGCGAGCAGGTCGAGCACGCCCTGGTATTCGCCGTCTTTCACGAAGCCCCGCTCGAGGCCCGCCTTCAGGGCAGCGCGCGGGCTGTTTGGCACGTCGAGACCTTCCGCCAGCAGGCAGGCCCGCAGATGCTTCCAGAACAGCTCCGTGCAATATTCGAATTTCTGAATGCGGCCGCTGTCGAGCACGTCGCGAACAAACTCTGGGTAGGCCGACGTGTCGAGCGCGAGGGCCTGCGCGAGGCCGTCGAGAGCCCGGCGGAGGTTGTCTTTGCCTAGGTCGCCGCTCGCCATATCTCTCGGCCCTCGTAGGCCCGACGGCGGAACTTTTCATCGTCGACGAGCGCAAAGTCGATAACCTGGCACCGCCAGGGCACGTCGGACTCGATCAGGTCGTTCATCAATCGTGACGCGCCGCCGGGAAGGGGCTCGGGGCCCACGATCCCGATGTCGACGTCGCTCGAATGCTCGCAGTGCCCGCGGGCCCGGGATCCGAACAGAAAGATCTCATACCGCGGGTCGGGCACGCCGGCCAGGCAGATCTTCTTCGCGAGCGCGAGGTATTGCTCCTCGAACGGCGTGCGGGGCGCGGGGGCAGAGAAACGAAGCGACATGGAAGCATTCTATCCGCACGGTAGACCACTTGCTCCGCAAGCGGGCTCCGTGGGCCGCCGTGGAGGATAGCCCGGCCAATGGCACTTCCGGCACCGTTTTCCGGTCGGTGAGTTGCGTGTCGGCCCGGGCTGGTCGCTGACGGGTGCGTGCCGGGCCGGCCGGGAGCGGGAGCCGTTGGGCCGGCCTGCAACCGCTGCCGCCGCACCGTCTGGTCCAAGGACGGCGAGGCCGGCGGGCCATCGCCTCGGTGTTCAGCGTGATCCGCGACGCCTCGGGTTCGCTCAAGTCCGCCGAGGCGTTTCAGTTACTGGAGGCGAAGCCGAAGTGACCCTGCGGACGCGCGGTCAACTCGGCGTGTACGGCGGGAAGTCGGCGTAGCCCTTCGCGCCCGTGGGCGCATACCACGCCGCCATCTCGGCCGGCGCGGCGAGCGGCCAGCCGTGGCGGAAGCGTTCCACGAGATCGGGATTGCTGATGAACGGCCGGCCGAAGGCGACGAGGTCGGCGAGCCCCTCGGTTACCGCCTTCTCCGCCGTCTCGAGCGAGTAGCCGCAGTTGCCCACGAGCGGGCCCTTGAACACGCGGCGGAAGTCGGCGAGCGTCATCGGCTCGCCCAGCTTGTGGAACCCGAAGGCCAGGCCGTCCATGACGTGCAGATAGGCGAGCCCGAAGCGGTCGAGCATCTGCGCCGCATGTGAAAACTGCTCGCGGAAGTTGGGCGAGCCCATGTCGTTGAAGGCGCCGTTGGGCGCGAGCCGCACGCCCACGCGGCCCGCCGGCCACTCGCTCGTCACCGCCTCGACCACCTCGCGCAGGAACCGCGCCCGCTTCTCGATGCTGCCGCCATAGTCGTCGGTACGGAGGTTGGTCTTCGACTGCAGGAACTGGTCGATCAGATAGCCGTTGGCCGCATGGATCTCGACGCCGTCGAATCCCGCGGCCCGAGCCCGCGCCGCGGCCCGGCGGTAGTCGGCGACCACGTTCGCGATCTCCCAGGTCTCGAGGGCCCGCGGCGTCTCGTAGGGCTTCTTGCCGAGCGGCGTGTGGATGCCGTCCCCCTCGATCTTCACGGCCGATGCCGACACCGGCAGGCTGCCGCCGTGGAAATCGCTGTGCGACGCCCGGCCCATGTGCCAGAGCTGGAGGAAGATCCGGCCCCCGGCCGCATGGACGGCCGCCGTCACCGTCTTCCAGCCCGCCTCCATCGCGTCGGTGTAGACGCCGGGCGATTCGAGCCAGCCGTTGGCCTGCTCGGAGATCGTGGTGGCTTCGGAGATGATGAGCCCGGCACCCGCCCGCTGGGCGTAGTACTCGGCCATGGTGGCGTTGGGGAGGCGTTCCTTGCCGGCGCGGCCGCGGGTGAGCGGGGCCATCACGACCCGGTTGGGCAGCGCGAGATCGCCGAGTTGACAGGGCTGCAGCACATGCCGAACGCTCATGGGGTTGTCGCTCCACTGGTTTCCGGGGAGCCTAATCTCGCTGCAATGATCCGCCTACGGCAACCCTTCGTGCAAAAAAAGGGCGGCGGGGGATTGTGATCCCCCGCCGCCGCACGAACTCCGTCGACTCCCGGTGAGCCGCTACTTGCCGCAGCAGCCCGAGCCGCAGCAGGTTTCCCGCTCGGCCGTCGCGCCGGCTGCGGGGCACTCGTCGACGCAGCACTCGCAGGTGCACTGCGAGCACGTGCAGGTGCCCGTCTCGCAGCAGCCGCAGCAGTCGCACTTCGGGCAGCCGGCATTCAGGCTGCCGTCGGTTGCGGGCACGAAGGGCACGAGGCCCAGCGTGGCCCAGAGAATGAAACTGTTCATGGAACGAACTCCAAAGAGAAAGAATGATCGATCACTCCACGCCACGACGTGTGGGCGTGGGAAGGCCAGGGCGGAGAAGCACCGTGGCCGATTCAGTTCCGCCAGACGCCAAACAGGATCCGCGGCGGGCGGATCGGCATGGCCAGCAGGGCCGCCGCATACTCGGGGCAGACGCCGATCGCGTGAGGAACATCGGGCAGGTCGGCCACCATCCCGACCGCCGGGCCGGCGGCGTCGGCCGGCGAGACGCCGCCCCTCGGGAGCGAGAGCGGCTGCTCGTCGCGGGCATCGAGCCGGCAGCGGCAGGGCTGGTCGTCGCCCCCGCGGGCATCGCGGCCGCTCGCCGCGGCACACAGCGGGCAGGTATGCCCCGGCTCCTCGACGGATCCGGTCACCGTCGGACGGAGGCCGGCGCAGCACGGCTTGTCGCAGGCTCGGCAGACGCCGACGGGCGCCGCCTGCACGACGACCGCCGCGCACGCCGCCAAGGCCCACACGAATCGTTTCCGGCTTGGCATCACAGCCCGTCACTCCTCGACCCCATTCTACGCAGTCTCGGGCGTGGGAGTTCGCCACCCCGTCAGGGCCGCTGGTCGGGCGTCCTCGCGATGAGCCCTGCAGCAGGCCCTTGCTCCCGGCCCCCGAGGGGTCATAATCAGGGTCCTTCTGGCCGGGTTTTCCGCGAGCAGTCCGCGACGATGTCAAGCATGACGCTACCGGGCGGCCAGGAGATGGTCAGTGAAAAAGCACGTCGTTTTCTTCGAGGCCGAGGGGGGCACCGACAAGGGCCCCGACGGTCATCGCCGCGACACGATGCCGATGGTCGAGGCGTTGCGGGCCCGGGGCTGGTCGGCCGAAGCGGTCTTCTACCGCGACGCTGAGCGCGACCGACTCTGCGATCGCGTCGCCGCGGAGGCCGACGCCTACGTCAGCCGCATCAACCCGGGCACGATCCCCGGCGGCGAGGCGGCCTACTTCGACATGCTCCGCCGGCTGTGCGCGGCGGGCGTCGTGGGAATGCCCCACCCCGACGCCATGACCGGATACGGGGCCAAGGACGCCCTGGTGAAACTCGTCGGCACCGGCCTCGTGCCCGCCGACACCGCCGCCTATTACACCGTCGACGAGTTCCAGCGGCGGTTTCCGGCGATGCTCGCCGGCGGCCGGCGGGTGCTCAAGCAAAACCGCGGCTCGACGGGGGAGGGGATCTGGCTCGTAAGCGTCGACGATCCACGGCCGCGTGCGCCCGGAGCGCCGGTGCCCCTCGACGCGCTCGTCAAGTGCGTGGAGGCGGTCGACAACCACGTCGAGCACCATGCGCTCGGTGAGTTCATGGCCTTCTGCGAGCAGTACATCGTGGGCGAGAACGGCATGCTCGTCGACATGCGCTTCATGCCGCGGATCAAGGAGGGGGAGATCCGCATCCTCCTCGTGGGCCGCACGCCCATCTTCGTGGTCCACAAGAAGCCCGCCGACGCAGCCGACGCCTTCTCGGCCACGCTCTTCTCCGGCGCCACGTACACCTACGACGATCCGGCGAAGTGGCGGCCGCTGGTCGACATGTTTCTCGGGGCGCTGCCCGAGGTGATGGACCGGCTCGGCGGCCACGAGATCCCCTTGATCTGGACCGCCGACTTCATGCTCGACACCGCGGCCGACGGCTCCGACGCCTACGTGCTCGGCGAGATCAACTGCTCGTGCGTGGGGTTCACCACGCACCTCGAGCACGGGATCCAGGAGAAGATCGCCGCCGAGATCATCCGCCGCGTGGAGCGGGCCGGGGAGCCGAGCCCCGCTTGAGAGCCGTGCCCTTCTCCGCCGAGCCAGAGACGAGGAGCCTCGCGCTCGGCCACATCGCCACAGGGGGCGCGCTCCTGGGCGCGATCGTGGCGATCGGCGTCGTGGGCTACATGCTCGCCGGCTGGCCCGTCATCGACGCTCTGTACATGGTGGTGATCACGATCTTCGGCGTGGGCTACGGCGAGGTGCGATCGGTCGCCAGCCCCGCGCTCAAGATCTTCACGATGGTCCTGATCGTGGCGGGCTGCTCCGCCGGGCTGTGGGTGATCGGCGGACTGGTCGAATTCATGGCCGATGGAAAGATTCGCGAGGCACTGGAGAAACGACGCATGAGCCAGCAGATCGACCTGATGCGCGGGCACGCAATCGTGTGCGGATTCGGCAGGGTGGGGCAGATCCTGTGCCGCGACCTGGCGGCGGCGGGCATGCCCCTGCTCGTCGTCGACGCCAATCCCGATCGGCTCGCCCTGGCCGAGTCGTTCGGCTACCCCACGGTCGCCGGCGACGCGGCCGAGGAGCGCACCCTCCGCGCGGCGCACATCGACACCGCGCGGGTCGTGGCGGTGGTGCTGCCCGACGACGCCGCCAACGTGTTCGTCACGCTCTCCGCCCGGGAGCTCAGCGACACCGTGCAGATCATCGCCCGCGGCGAGCGGCCCGACACGGAGCGGAAGCTGCTCCGCAGCGGGGCCAACCGCGTGGTGCTCCCGGCCGCGGCCGGGGCCAACCGGATCGCGCGGATGATCACGCACCCACCCGCCGAAACGCTCCTCGCCGACGAGGTCAACACGCACGAGCTCAACGAGCACCTCCTCGAGATCGGCCTCGAGATCGGCGAGGTGGTGCTCGACGCCGGCAGCGATCTCGTGGGGGCGGCGCTCGCGGCCGTCGACCTGCGTGAGACGGCGGTGGTGATCGTGGCGATCCGCAAGCCCGACGGCGAGATCCGCCGCAGCCCCCACGCCACGACGGTGCTCGAAGCCGGCGACGCGATCATCCTGGTGGGCCGCCACGAGGACCTGCCGAGGTCGCTGCGCCGCTCCGCCACCTCCGCCGCGGTCACGTGGCGCGGTGCCAGCACGGGCTGAGCCCCCGGGCCTGCGGAAGCGGGCACGGGCGCCCGCACCTACCGCGGCTTGCGGATTACCAACTCCTCGTCGGCCTCGATCTCCGCCAGGAGCAGCCGCTGGAACGTGGTCATCGCGTTGACCTCGTCGTTCACGGCCTCGGCGAGCACCTCGCGGATTTCGCCGTCGGTCAGTTCGAGGCCGGTCTCGCGGCGGATCGCGAGGATCAGCACCCGCTCCTCACCCCGCTTGTAGTCGCCGAGCAGCCAGGCCTTGATCGCCGACAGGGCGTCGAGGTTTTCAAGACGGTCGTACGGATCGGGCTTCGTCGCGAGCATCTGGAGTTCCTCCGTGGATGTCCGGAGCGTAGCCGACGATCGTGAGCGGAGTGCGACTCACGAAAAACAAAGGATCGGCCTCGGCTCCCATGCGGTTTTCATGAGGACCGGCCCGCGCCGACCGCCAGCCTCCTTGCTTTCCGCAGACCGCCGCCTATGGTACCGATACTTCTCCGGCCCCCCCTCCCTCAGGAAATCCTCCATGTTTGCGAAGTGTTCAGCTCTCGTCGTGTTCGGTGTCGGTTTCTCCGCAGGCGTTCTCGGCTCTCCGGCGTCCGCGGCCCCATGCAAGGGCAACGGTGCCGTCGTGCAGCACGGCCACGTCGTTCAGCCCGCCGTCATCCACGAGCGCGTGGTCTCGGGCATGCCGACGCGGGAAGTGGCCCTGGTGCAGGCACCGGCCGACATCGTCGACACCGCCGTCGCGGCGGGATCGTTCAAGACGCTCGCCGCGGCCCTCGGTGCCGCCGATCTGGTGGCCACGCTCAAGGGCGACGGCCCGTTCACCGTGTTCGCTCCCACCGACGACGCGTTCGCCACACTGCCCGCCGGCACCGTCGAAAATCTGCTCAAGCCGGAAAACAAGGAGAAGCTCAAGGAGATCCTGCTGCTGCACGTCGTGCCCGGTTCCGTCCTCGCGGCGGATGTCGTGAAGCTCAAGGAGGCGAAGACCGCCGGCGGGAAGACGGTGAAGATTTCCACCGACGGAGGCGTGAAGGTCGGCACGGCCGCCGGCATGGCGAACGTCGTGAAGACCGACATCAAGGCGAAGAACGGCGTGATTCACGTGATCGACGCGGTGATTCTGCCCTGACGCCCGCAGGCCGACGTGCGGCACGACGTGCCTCGCGACCTCGCGGGGCACGTCGTGCTCACCATCGCCACGAGAGCCCCGACCCGCCAAAGAAATCCGCCGCGGCCTCGTTGAGCCCGACCGCGGCGTGAACGTCGATCTGCAGGTTCGGCAGCAGGAACCAGTGCAGGCCGCCGTGCGAGTAGGCCTGCTGCGGCACGCCCACGCCGCCGACCTGGGCGAACACGACGAACTCGTTGAAGAGCATGACCTTCGGGCCGACGTCATACTCGAAGTTGAACGTCTGCAGGTATTCGGTGTAGTAGCCCGCGGCGGCGGGGTTGCGACGCCGATTGACGTTCGTGTTGCACTCGATCTCGAGCCTCTCCCCCGCCCGCCATGCGTAGACGAAGTTCATTCCCGGCAGCACCTCGTCGGCGGTGTATACCGGGCTGCCGGTGGGCACACGCATCTGCGGAAAGATCGTGAACTCCGGGAGCAGGCCGGCCTGGGCAGCGAGCCCCACTTTCGCGCCGAGGTACAAGTCGTCGCTGCCCTGCAGGAGGCTCGTGCCCGCCGGCCCCGCCGTCGACTCGGAGAAGGCGTTGTACTGGACGCGAACCTCGAACCACTCCTGCAGGATGCCGGCCCTGACGAGCGTCTCGGGATACGAGTGGAGCTGCGTCGTCGTGCCCGCCGCGTTGTCGGAGTAGAACGTGTAGCCGTTCTCCACCTGCACGCGGCCGAGCCCCACCGTCGAGGCCGCCTCGGCGATGTGCGGCCGGTCGGTCACGATCCGATCGCCGTAGAGCCCCTCCTCGCCGCCGCCGTCGTCACCGCCGTCGTAGTCGTACGAGAGCAGTTTTTTGGGCCGCTCGGCCGATGCCGCGCAGGCAGGTGAGCCTGCCAGGGCGACCGCGGCCGCGAGCGCGACAGCCAGGCCCCCGGCCCGCACGCGCGCACTCCGCCACCCACGTCTTCCAGACGCCTTCATGCCGCCTTCTTTCGGCAAAAACATCCAGAACCATCGTCAGATCGTTAACGCCGCGAAAGGTTGGCCCACGTTCCGCAGCACCGCCGGCCTGCCACGGCCCCCCGGCTTGCCGGGGTTCACGACGCCGGCGGGTCGGGCGCGGACGTTGTTCAGAGCCGCTGGCGGTTGATCAGGCGGAGGCCGGCGATGAGGACGATCGCGCCGACGGTCGCCGTCACGAGACTGCCGATCGCACCGTCGGCCGAAAGACCGAACAGTCCGAACAAAAACCCACCCAGGATCGAGCCGATCACGCCCATGATGAGGTCGGTCACGACCCCCGAGCCACCGCCCTTCATGATCTGGCTGGCGAGCCAACCCGCGGCGACGCCGATCAGCAGAAACCACACGATGCCCATGGCCACCTTCTTTCTTCGTTCCACCAGGGATGACTCGATCGTATTGTAATCCAAAAACGGCAGTTTCCTCCGTGCGGTGCGCGGCGCGGGGGAGCGTGGATTGCGGTTGCGGGCGAAATCGACGGAGTGCCTACAATCGGGGCGTCGTTCCCCGGTGACGGCCGGGGAGATAATCGCCTGGCGGCGATCGTGCAGTGATCGCGACGGCTGGGATTCCTCGTGCGAAAGGAGGTGGTCTCGTGACGCAAGACTGTACCGGAGGGCTGCGCCGATAACGGCGAGTCGACGGGCCTGCCGTTGATGCAGCCCACCACATGGTCCCTACGGCTGCCGCCCCCTCGCGGGGCGGCAGCTTTTTTTTGACGCCATGATCCGCGTTGCCCAAGCGGCGATCGACGAAATGGAGCCGCGGAGAAAGGACCGCCGCCCGCGCACACGACGGCGAAAGCGGCCTGAAGAGGCGACCCGTCGACCACGAAAGGCCTCGATGCGTCGAGCAGTTCGCCTCCGCGCGATCCCGACGCCTATACTGTGCCGACTGTCCTCCCACTCAGATCCACCTTTTGCCTTTGGAGTCGCTACCGTGGCAGACGCACACACGAACACATGGCCCGACCTCTTGATCGGGCTTTACGACAACCTCACGGGTCGGCGCGCGGAGATCACGTACGAATTCGACGACATGCACATCAAGATTCCCAGCGGAACGGGCCCATCGGCGACACACGCCGAGTGGGTGTTGCACGGGATCCTGAAAATCCGCACGAGGGACACGGGTACGTCCCCAAACTGATTCTGGCCGGGCGACTCACGGGAACGCTGGATGGTCGCCCGGTCGTGATCGATGCCGATCATCGCGGGGTCGTGGTTTCGTTCGCGTCGGTGGCGACGGCGTGGGCGGCGCGGCGCTCGGCACCGGCGCTCGTACCGGTGCTCGCGGTCGCGCGGCGGTGCTGCATTCGGATGCGGTTGAACGTGGCGGGGATCGTGTCGCTGGAGGTGCTTCCCAGGCCGAGCCGTGTCGTGCGGATGCTCGTGCCGCGTCTCGCGGATTCACTCTGAGAGCGACGCGGCGTGCGGTTGAAGGGTCGATCCACAAGGGGGCCACGTCGTGCTCGGTCCGATCCGCCGCCTCCTCGCCGCCGCCTTCGACCGGCTCGACACGCCGCGCGTGCGGGTCTGGCTCGAACGGGCGGTGGTGGCGGGGGCGGCCGCCGGGTTTCTCGTGCACCTCGCGGCGATCGGTCTCGCCCGGCTGTTCCCGGACCTGCCCCAGACGGTCTTCAAGGGGCTCGATGAAAGTCCGCTGCATGCGGTCTACACGCCCTTCAGCGTGATCCTGTTCTACGAGGTGGTGCTCCTCGTGTTCGCACTCACCGCCTCGCACACCGGCGAGATCGCCATGCAGTATCAGATCGTGTCGCTGATCGTCGTCCGCCGGGTCTTCAAGGACATCGGCGGCTTCAGCGACCTGGAAAACTGGCTCGCCGAACCCGACGCGGTCCGGACCGTGCTCATCGACATGGCCGGTGCGGTGCTCATGTTTCTGATCGTCACGGCCTTCGCGTGGCTGCGTCACATCACGCCCAAGACGCCCATCCGCAACGATCTCGAGGGCTTCATCCAGCTCAAGAAGGCGGTGGCCGTGCTCTTGCTCGGCGTGCTCGTCGTGCTGGCGACGCTCAACCTGGCGAGCTGGCTCGGCCTCGTCGACGGCCTGCCTGCGGTGATCGCGACGCCGCCGGCCGACGTGGATCTCTTCTTCTTCCCGCGATTCTTCGAGTTCATGATCTTCACCGACGTGTTCCTGTTGATCGTCTCGCTGGCCTATTACGACCGCTACGAATACGTGTTTCGCAACGCGGGATTCGTGATCTCCACGGTGCTCTTGCGGGTGTCGCTCTCGACGCCCAAACCCTACGACCTCCTTCTCGCGCTGACGGCCATGCTCTACGGGCTCGCCGTGCTCGGCGTGTTCGCCTGTTTCCTGGCGATCGACCGCGGCTCAGTCGAGCGGCAGAAAAGCCCAGAGTGAGGGGCGGCCGCAATTGCAGTGCACCGCCCGGCCCAGGAGCCCGAGGCCCGCGAGGCTCACGTACACCGCCGTCCGGGCGGCGTCCCAAGAGCCCGCCACGCCGGTGGCGTGGGGCCCGCGAAGCCTTCCCTCCACGCTCGGCACCGGATGGAAAATCGTTTCCACGAGGGCCGTCCGCTCGCGTTCGCGATCCTGGAGGTCGTCGAGCGATTCGATCGTGCGGGCGAGCGTCGCCCGCGGGCAGCCGGCCGCGAGCATGCGCTGATCGACCTCCTCCACGCCGCGGCGGCTGGGCGTCGGCAGCGTGAGCAGGCCGAGAAACGACCAGAGCGTGAACACGAGGCTGAAGGTCACGATGCCCTCGGCCGTGGCCAGCCGCCGATCGCCGACCGCGAAGGCCGCGATCGCGATCCCGAGCAGGGTGAAGCCGAGCGCGAGCATCCGGCCCCGCCACCAGCCGCCGCTCTCGACGGCCAGCTGTCGCCGCTGCACGGCCGTGGCGAATTCTTCCGCGTCGAGCACGTCGCGCCAGCGCAGCGGCAGGAGGTGGAGCCGCGGCCGCACCACGCCCACGACCGCGCCGGAAAAGCCCTCGTCCGCCGACTCTCCCATGAACGTCGGCAGCATCGGCGGCGCCCGATCGAGTGCGACCGGCTCGTGGGCACTCGGCAGGCTCGGCGTGAGCTCGAGCGGCGCCATGGCCTTCGCCACGGCGATTCGCATGCCGAGCAACACGAGCACGAGCGACGCACCGGCGGCGATCACGCCGACCGCGCCTCCCGCCCGCCCCGCCAGAAGCAGCGTGAACGCCACGGCGACCATCAGGCTTGCGTGCACGGCAACGCCCCGGGCGAGGCTGGCGACGAAGCTGCCGAGCGGCGGGTGCCGGCGGCCGTAACGCCGCGGCACCAGATAGCCGCCGCAGACGTCGAAGGGCACGTGCACCGCGGCGTAGGCCACGACGAACCCGGCCAGCCCCAAGAGCTGCTCGCGGAGCGATCCGCCCGCCGCAGGCAGGAAGCGGGCCGGCAGCCCGAACGCGAGGCCCGCGACCGCGAGGACGACGATCGTGCCGACGCCGCTCATGCCCAGCCACAGGCGGCCGCGGCCGTAGCCGGGCGCGGCCTCATCCGCCGGGCGCTGGCCCCCCGGCAGCGTCTTCGCACGCTCCAAGGCCTCGGCCGTCTTTTGAATGCCCCGCAGCATGCCGCCGAAGACCAGCTCGTGCAGCGGCACGACGGCATACCAATAGAGGAGCCCCAGCAGGCCCCGGGGGCGGAAGCGGGCGGTCATCACGAGCCGGTTCAGGGGCGGGCTCGCCTTGGCGTCGACCTCCTCGATCGCGAAGTCGAGCTGGGCCTCGCCCGGCAGCTTCATCTCGGCGCGGAGCGAGAGCGCGCGGTCGCGGTCGATGCCCACCACCCGCCAGAAATCGAGCGCTTCGCCAAACTCGACCATCTCCGGATGCCGCCTGCCCCGCCGCAGCCCCGGGCCGCCCACGAGCTTGTCCATCCAGCCCCGCAGCTGCCAGAGCACGTCACCCGCATACCAGCCGTTGCCCCCGCCGATCCGGCAGACCGCGGCATAAATGCTCGCGGCATCGGCCTCGATGTCGACGACCCGCCGATCGGTGAACACCGTGCCCCCCGCCCAGGCCGGGTCGCCGGGCACGGGCCCCGCCACGCTCCAGTGGGTTTCGACGGCGTGTTGATCGATCTTCACCTTGGCCCGGTGGATCGCCTCGCGCACGCCGAGCGCCGGGTGGGGCATCAGCCGCTGCGTGGTGTCGTCGGTGACGACGACGCGATTCTTGAGCCCCTCGGCCAGCGGCCGGGCGATGCGATACGACACCGGCGTGACGAGATTGATCCACAGCGAGCTCAGGCGCGGCGTGAGCACCGGCACCGGCAGGATGATCCGCCGCGGGAGGCCGAGCTCCTCGGCCATCACCCGCATCAAGTCGCGGTAGGGCATCACGTCGGGCCCGCCGATCTCGAGCGTCTTGCCGGCCGTCTCGGGCACCTCGAGGCAGCGGACGAGCCAGTGCAACACGTCTGCGATCGCCACCGGCTGGCACTCCGTGGCCACCCACTTGGGCGTCACCATGATCGGGAGCCGCTCGACGAGATAGCGGAGGATCTCGTACGACGCCGAACCCGAGCCGATGATCATCGCCGCCCGGAAGGTGGTGACCGGCACGCCGCACGAGGCGAGCTCCTCTTCGACCTGCCGCCGCGACCGCAGGTGCTCGCTCAGATCCGGCCCCATCTCGCCGAGGCCGCCGAGATAGATGATCCGCGACACGTTCGATCGCCGGGCCGCCCGGGCGAAGCCGGCGGCGAGTTCTCGATCGTGATCCGCATAGGCCCCGCCGGTGGCGACCATCGAGTGCACGAGGTAGTAGGCGGCGCGGCAGCCCTCGAGCGCCGCGGCCACCGCGGAAGCGTCGCCGAGGTCGTTCGCGAGCACCTCGAGATGTGGATGATGCCGCCAGGGGCGGGCGTCGAGCTTGCGGGGTTCGCGCACGAGGCACCGCACGCGGTAGCCCGCTTCGAGGAGCGCGGGCACGAGGCGGCCGCCGACGTAGCCGGTCGCCCCGGTCACGGCGATCGTGTCGCCGGGGGCGATGACGGGGCTCACGGGGCCGGTGTGGTCGATCATGAACGCTGCAGGATATCCCGGCCAATGGCACGTGGGCCAGCGTTTCCGTTTTCGCCGAGCATCATGGGCAAAGGTCGGGGAGCCACGCGGGCCGGCCGAGAACAGGAGCGATATCTCTGGCGACGTTCACCCCTCGAACATGCGGCACGCGTGCAGCGAAATAACGAAGGACGCGCCCGCCGGGGCGGTCATCACAGTTACCGTTGGGAGGATGGAGCGGCGGCAGGCCGGCCTTCACTGCAATTGCGTTCAGAGGCATGTCACTTCGATGGATCGCGTCGCGAATCGCGCCGCTGATCGATGCCTCCTCGCGGGCCTCCTTCCGCAGCTGGTTGCTGGCGACGAGATCCGGCAGCTCGGCCTCGACGGCCGCACGCAGTTGCTGCAGCCGGGCCATTTCAGCTGGCGACGGTTCAGGACTTTCTCGGCGTTCGTGGGGTACGGTCATGCTGATGTATTTTCCGTCACCAGCGTATCCCCACGCCACGGCCAGGATCGACCGCCGACTGAACCCGCGATTCGTCGAGCGTTGCACGATCGCTTCGAAATCGTCCTTTGAAACCCCGTCCGGAACCTAAGGTTGCCCCGCCGGGTCATCGACTGCCGCCATGCGGCTGGGTGGCCGTCCGCGGATGCCGTCGCCCACTCACGGGGCAGAACCGCATTTCAGGCGGAGCATTTTTGAAGCCGTCGACCCCGTCGTCGTGCATTCGATTCGCCCGCCGGCGGCGATGTAGGCGCGGACGAGCTGGTCGAGCGACACATCCACTGCGGCGATTTCGATTTTCGCGATCCGCGGCTGGCTCGTGCCAATTCGCTCGGCAAGCTGCTTCTGCGACAGCCCGCGGTCCTGGCGCTGCCGCCTGATGGCCAGGGCGAGGGTCAACCGCACTTCGACAAGCTGCTTCTCGTCGGAAGACAGCCCGAGAAACTCAGCTGCGTCGCCAACCCGCCAGCCGGCGGCCTTCAGCGGCCTGCGCTTCTTGGCGGTCATCGTCACGGCGTCACCTTTCGGTCGCTTCGCGCGACGCCTTGTCGTAGTGCCCGAGCCGTTGCCTACACCTTCGGATGATTTCATCGGGTATGGCCTCGGTTTTCTTCGCGAAGACTTCCACGACGATTATCGCGTCGTCGTCGAGCCGGTAAACGATTCGCCAGTTGTGCTCCGCGTCTCGAATACGCAATTCCGCGCACCGCGGCCCGATGGCGGGAAGCGGCCGAGAGTAAGGCATCGAGAGGGTCTCGCCGGCCTGCAACAGTCCCAGCAGCATCCCGGCCTCTTCTCACCCCTGCTTGGTGAATGGCGGCGTCCTCACGCGGCCATGTAGCCAAACGAGCGGCTTGCGGGGTTCGCTCTGCGGCTCCGGAATCATATAACGGATCCGATATTGCGGCAACTTCACTTCGCTCGCCCGCAACGGTCACCTTGGGGGTGTACAGAAGATCATCAGTCCGTCAACTGGCGGCTAAGGCGTCCCCTGAAACGCCGCCCCCGTCTCGCTGCGAAAGGAAAAAGGTGACTGCCACCATTTTCATCTGGGGCCCGGAGAGCGTGCCGGAGGAGATCGGTTGGACGGAGGTGCCGGGCGTCGCGGTGAAGCCCGGCATGTTCGTGGCGCGGGTGACGGGCACGTCGATGGAGCCGCTGATCGCGGACGGCTCATGGTGCCTGCTCCGCCCGTGTCCGGCGGGCTCGCGCGAGGGCCGGATCGTGCTCGTGCAGTTCGCGGTGAAAAGGCGCGGGCGAGAACGGCGGCCGGTTCACCGTCAAGAAGTACCACTCGGAGCTATCTACAGATT